>ERZ808240.55-NODE-55-length-143414-cov-8.482725_pt1 | contig 143414 bp, 100 predicted proteins | sample MGYA00521084_ERZ808240 | MGnify/ENA primary metagenome ERZ808240 (study PRJEB31516, sample SAMN03275571) | gut metagenome | biome: mammalia-associated habitat; material: feces | host: Papio cynocephalus | place: Kenya | collected 2012-08-06 ...
ATCTTATCAAAAGATAGTGCAAGGTGAGTAAAATGCAAAATAAAAAGAAGTGAAACGGATTTTTATTTTCATTTTCGAATCGCAGCCTATCTTATCAAAAGATAGTGCAAGGTGAGTAAAATGCAAAATAAAAAGAAGTGAAATGAGACTTTGCACGTATATATTAGATACTATCTGACTTCCACCATTAACTGCTTTCAATTAGAAAGCGATAAACTGTAATGGCAAAACAAAAGAGAAAATGACTTCTGTTTTTAACACCTTTTTACCTACGAAAGATGCAAATAAACAATATATAAGTATTATTTTACCAAAAGATAATAAACAGAATAACTTTTTTTATTAACTTTGCAAACACATTCTATCAGATAGTTACTATCTGACAACATGTTGAGCTTTGACATGACAAAAAAGCCATGCGAGGCAAAATTATGGAAACAATTTTTATTCATTAACCACAGTTTTTATGAAATTAAAACATTTGTTTGTTGCAGCAGTACTGCTCTTTTCAGCTTCTGCAACAGTAGTGGCTCAAGACATGAATCAATTTGTCTTGCCCGCTGATACAGCGGTAAGAAGCGGCAAATTGGCAAATGGTCTTACCTATTACATCCGCCACAACAACTATCCGGAACATCGTGTTAACTTCTACATCGCACAGCGAGTAGGCTCTATCCAGGAGAATGACGACCAAAGAGGTTTGGCCCACTTCCTGGAACACATGGCATTCAACGGTTCAGACCACTTCAAGGGCAACAACCTTATTGAGTGGCTGCGCTCTATCGGTGTAGAATTTGGCTCAGATCTCAATGCTTATACAGGCATCGACCAGACCGTTTACCGCGTCTGCAATGTGCCCTCTACACGCACCAGCGCCCTCGACTCTTGCCTGCTCATCTTGAAAGACTGGTCTAACGGCCTTACACTTGACCCACAAGAGATACAAAAAGAACGCGGTGTGATACATGAAGAATGGCGTTTGCGCACATCTCCTTTCATGAGAATGTTTGAACGTAATCTCGAAAAGCTCTATCCCAACAGCAAATACGGTGTTCGTATGCCTATCGGCAAGATGGAAATCGTAGACAACTTCAAGCCTATCGTTCTTCGTAAATACTACGAGAAATGGTATCGTCCAGACAATCAAGCCATTATTATAGTAGGTGATGTAGACGTCAATCGCACTGAAGCCAAGATCAAAGAGCTGTTCAGTGGCATCAAGTTGCAGCCAAATGCAGCACAAGTAACCAGAGAACAGGTGCCAGACAACGCTCAACCTATTATTATTGTAGACAAAGACAAAGAGCAACGCACCGATATGGCTATGCTGATGTTCAAACATGACGAGTTCCCAGACTCTATGAAGAACAACATATCATATCTTATCTATCAGTATGCCACCAGCATGGCAACCCAAATGTTGAATGCCCGCTTCTCTGAGAAATCGCAAGAAGCCGACTGTCCATTCATTGCTGCCTCTGTAAGCGATGGCGACTACATCTTCGCTTCTACCAAAGATGCACTCGACATAGACTTCTATCCAAAAGACGGAAAAGCCAAAGAAGCACTCGCTGCCGTAATGCGCGAAGCGCTGAGAGCACAGAAGTTCGGCTTCACCGCTACCGAATATGCACGTGCCAAGGAAGAATACATGAGCCAACTTGAAAAGGCTTATACTAACCGCAACAAGCGCAAGAATGACATTTTCGGTGATGCTTGCCGCGACAATTACTTGAGCAAGGAACCTCTTACACCTATCGAGTTTGAATACAACACAATGAAGCAGGTTACACCTGCTATCCCTGTGGAAGCAATCAATCAGATGATGAAAGAGATGATCAATGAAAAAGACTCTAATCTGGTATTGTTCTATGCTTTCAACGAGAAGGAAGGACGCACCTATCCTACCGAAGCAGAACTGCTGAAGACTTTATCTGACGTTCATCATGAGAATATTACCGCATACGTAGACAATGTAAAGAATGAGCCACTCATCGCTACACTGCCTAAAGCCGGTAAAATCAAGAAGACCCAAGAGAACGCACAGTTCGGCTATAAGACCATTACACTCTCCAACGGTGTAAAGGTAATACTGAAGAAGACTGACTATAAAGACGATGAAGTACAGATGGCAGCAACAGCCAAAGGCGGTAAATCACTGCTCGGCAACAGCGACATCGCCAACACCAAGTTCTTCGATTACGTTATCATGTCAAGTGGCTTGGGCAACTTCAGCAGCACAGAGCTTGAAAAAGCATTGGCTGGCAAGCAGGCAAGTGTAAATATGTCTCTTACCAACTTGTCTACCTTCATATCAGGCAAGTCTACTCCTAAAGACTTGGAAACACTGTTGCAGCTCACTTACCTCAAGTTTACCGACATCAAGAAAGACGAGAAATCATACGCAAGCTTGATGAACATGCTTGAAAATCAGCTGAAAAACAAGTCCATATCACCAGACGCTGCCATGAGTGACTCACTGCACATGACACTCAACAACCACAATCCACGCTTTGCAAGCATGGATATCAGCGACTTGAAGAACGTTAATTACGACCGCATACTCCAGATAGCAAAGGAAAATACAGCCAATGCTGCCAACTATACCTTCTACTTTGTAGGTAACTTTGACGAAGCCAAGCTTTTGCCTTTGATTGAACAGTACATCGGTTCACTGCCAGCAAGCAAGAAGAAGAGCAACTGGAAGAAGATACACACTTACGCACAGGGACAGGTAGAGAACAAGTTCTTGCGCGAGATGGAAACTCCCAAGGCCAACGCTTACATGCTTTGGTACAACAACAAGGCTCCTTACACACTTGAGAATGATGTATTGGCAGACGCAACAGGACAGATTTTAAGCATGATTTACCTCAAAGAGATTCGCGAGGAAGCCAGTGCCGCTTACTCAGCAGGTGCTTATGGCTATGCTACCTTAGGTTCAGACGTTCCTTTCACCTGCATCACAGGAGTCTGCCCAATGAAGCCGGAAAAGGCCGACCTGGCTCTCAAGATTATGAATGAGGAAATGGTCAAGATGGGAACAACTGTTGACGCAGACATGCTTGACAAGGTAAAGAAGCTTATGCTGAAACGTGTTGACGAAAACTTGAAGACCAACGACTATTGGATGGATGTCATTACAGACTATGACCTCTATGGTGTAGACAAGATGACTAACTGCAAGAACATCATCAACAGCCTGACTCCAGCCAAAATTGCAGCGTTCGTAAAGAATGTTATCTTGACAGGCAACAGCGTGAAGGTTATCATGTTGCCTAAGACAGAAAAGAAATAAGGAGTTGACAGCGTATCAGCAGCATACGCTATCAACCGCAAATAGACATCAGCATCCCTTGTGCCACAGCATAAGGGATGTTTTTTTTATAGCTGATTAAGTAGTAAAAAGCTCATAAAAGGGGTGAATATTTGTCAATCATACACTTTAAACCGTCCACTTTTTTATGTTTTTAAGAAATTCACAACATATTGATTATCAACTATTTACATTTTTATACATCCACTTTCATCCACTTTTTTACTTTACTCCCTTTGATTTATTAAAATCACTTAATATCTTTGTAGACGGATGAACACATAAATCCATCAATGAAAAATTACTAACTAACATTTACAATTAATACCTTAACACATGAAAAGCAAAGGGATATTGATTTTGTTGTTGTCATTCATCATGTCAATAACAGCTTTTGCCCAAAAAGTCAGCTTTAAGGGCACAGTGGTAGATGCACATGGAGAGCCTGTTATCGGTGCTTCTGTGCTTGTAAAAGGCTCTGGTTCCAATGGCGCCATTACCGATTTAGACGGTAAATACACTGTTGTTGCCGACCAAGGTTCAGTACTTGTATTCTCTTATATCGGTTATAAGAAGCAAGAACTCAAAGCCGCTCAAAACATGAGAGTGGTGCTGCAAGAAGAGTCTACCACCCTTAACGACGTTGTAGTGATAGGCTATGGCGTACAGAAAAAGAGCGTTGTAACCGCTTCCATTGCCAAAGTAGGAGCCAGCGACCTTGAAACTACAGCCCCAGTACGTATGGACAATGCGCTGAAAGGTCTGGCTGCAGGTGTTACGGTTACCTCTGCTTCCGGTCAGCCGGGTGCTGCAGCACAAATACGCGTACGTGGTATCGGTACTGTTAACAACTCTGACCCATTGTATATCGTAGACGGTATGCCTATTGAAGGCGGTCTTGACTATGTTAACCCTAACGATATTGAGAGCATAGAAGTGCTCAAAGATGCTGCTTCCGGTGCCATCTACGGTACTCGTGCCGCCAATGGCGTGGTATTGGTAACCACTAAAAAGGGTAAGCAAGGCAACGTAAAGGTAAACTATAACTTCTCTTATGGCTGGCAAAGCGCATGGAAGCACCGCGATATGCTGAACGCCACAGAGTATGCACTGATGATGAACGAAGGCTGGATTAACGCCGGCAGCGCACCTATTTATGATGACCCTTACAAATATGGCAAAGGCACAGACTGGCAAGACGAGGTATTCAACGACAATGCTCCAGTGTCTAACCATGACATTACCGTCAGTGGTGCATCTGACAAGGTCAACTACTTCCTCTCTATGGGCTATTACAAACAGGAAGGTATCGTTGGAGGCAACTTTGACCGCTCCAATTATGACCGTCTGTCGCTGCGCAGCAACACCCAATACACTATCTTTGATGAGTCAAAGAACCGCAATTGGCTCAAGAGCCTGAAGGTAAACGTCAACCTTTCTTACGCCCGTGTACACTCCAAGAGCATTGATACCAACACCACCTATGGCAGTCCTTTAGGCAGTGCATTGGCCCTCTCGCCTATCCTTACACCGACATTGACCGGTGATGCCGCTACTGCCCAAAACAACAAATATGCTACTGTGCCTGAATACAGGCCCTTAACAGACAAGAATGGTAATCTTTACACCATTCCAGGTTCTGAATACAACGAAATGGTTAACCCACTGGCACAACTCTCTTTGCCTGGAGCCAAGAACTGGTCGCATAAGTTTGTAACCAATTTCTCTGCTGAGTTAGGCATTTGGGACGGCTTGAAATACCGCATTTCCTATGGTGCAGACATGTCATTCTGGGGCAACGACAGCCACAGCATCATCTACTATCTGACCACCAACAACAAATCATCACGCACCAGCGCATCAAGCGAGAGCGACCGCGGCACTGTTTGGCAGCTTGAAAATGTGCTCTCTTACGACAAGGTGTTCGGAAAGCATACTGTAAATGTAGTGCTCGGACAGTCTGCCATGAAGAACACAGGCTGGACTCTCGGTGCATCACGCAACAATTTGGTAGATGTAAACAAACCATACATTAACTTTGCATCAGGTCTTGCTGAGAATGGCGACCGCGATGGATGGGGTGGTCCAAGCAATCCACACACCCTTTCATCCCTGTTTGCACGCTTGAGCTACAACTTCGACGAGCGTTACATGCTGCAAGCTACTGTACGTAGAGACGGTTCTTCACGTTTCGGTGCCAACAACAAGTACGCTACTTTCCCCTCGTTCTCTCTCGGTTGGAATGTTACCAACGAGCAATTCATGACGAATGCGCCCTCTTGGCTCACCAATCTCAAGGTTCGCTTTAGCTGGGGTAAGAACGGTAACGAGAATATTGACGACTTCCGCTACCGTGCTTTCACCGCAAGCGGCAACAACTATATCTTTGGTTCAGGCGAGAATGTAATCAACGGTGTAAAGCCTAATGGCCTTCCTAACAACGATATGAAGTGGGAAGAGTCAGAACAGACCGACTTCGGCCTTGACTTTGGCTTCCTCGACAACTCCCTTACCTTTACTGTTGACTACTACAAGAAGACCACCAACGGCATGTTGATGACCATGGCTATTCCTTCCTACGTAGGTGAGACAAAGCCTATCGGCAATGTCGGCAAGATGGAAAACTCAGGTTTTGAATTTGAATTAGGCTATAAGTTCAACGTAGCAGACGCTACTTTCGGCATCAAAGCCAACGCTTCATACCTCAAGAACAAGCTGCTTGAATACGGCAACGAGTCTGGCTGGGCCAACTTGGACAGCTGGCTGAATGCCGGTACCATTACCCGCGCACAGAATGGCGAGCCTTTCCCTTACTTCTATGGTTTCAAGACAGCAGGTATTTTCCAGTCACAAGCTGAAATAGATGCCTATGTCAACAAGGAAGGCAATCTCATCCAGCCCGATGCAAAACCTGGTTATGTACGCTTTGTAGACGTCAACGGAGATGGCGTTATCACCGATGATGACTGCACAAAGATTGGCAAAGGCATGCCAGACTGGACCTTCGGCATCAACTTCAACGCTGCTTGGCGTGGCTTCGACTTCAGCATGATGTGGCAAGGCGTATCTGGTTGCGATGTGTTTGACGCTACCCGACGCACTGATATAAACTCTATCAACCTGCCATCATGGATGCTTAGCCGCTGGACTGGTCCCGGCACCTCCAACACTTACCCTATCTTTATCATCGGCGACAAGTCCAACAACTGGAAATCTTCAGACCTCTACGTGCATGATGGCTCTTATCTGCGTCTCAAGAACATTGAGTTAGGCTACACACTGCCACAGAACATCACCCGCAAAGCATTCATTTCAAAGCTCCGCTTCTATGTAGCAGCCGAAAATCTCTTTACCTTTACCAAGTATTGGGGCTCTGATCCTGAGATTTCTTCAGGTGGAACTTCACTCGGCATCGACTACGGTGTGTATCCACAAGCACGCGCTTGGCGAGTTGGCGTTAACCTTAGCTTCTAACTATAAGCCGATGACAGAAACAATGTTTAATACATCTAAAATCAGAAAATCATGAAAGCAAACAAAATAATAACCATAGCCATGATGGCGGCTGCCGTGATAACAACCGGCTGCAAAGACTCTTTCTTGGAACTGGAGCCGCCTACACAAAGTCCTATTGAAGAATACTACAAGTCATCAGACCATGTCTATGAAGCGCTTGTGGCAGCTTACGACCCACTGCACTGGACCGATTGGGGCAACGGAGAATACAACCCTGTCAACCTGATGAGTGATATTATGGCAGATGATATATGGGTGGGCGGTGCCAACAAGACCGACAACCAGCCTTGGCACTTGATGATGAATTATGAAGCGCAGCCCAACAACTGCATTACAGGTCTGTGGACAGACGAGTATTCGGGTGTAAAACGCTGCAACGATGTGCTTGAATTCATACAATGGGCTAAAGATGCAGGCAACCTTACCGCCGAACAGGAAAACTCATGGACAGCCCAAGCCCTCGTGCTCCGTGCTTATTACTACAACACACTGTGGAAATTCTGGGGCAACATACCTTTCTATACAGAGAACCTTACCTATCCTTACATCGGCAAACAGGCCAAAGCAGACGATGTTTACACTGCTGTCATCAAAGACCTTGAAACAGCTATCAACATGAACGCACTGCCTATGCGCTGGACAGACACCGATGATGAAGCCAATGTAGGTAAAGTTTCGCAAGCCATGGCTTACATGCTTTATGCCGAAATGGTGATGTATCAGAACGATGAGTCGCGTTATGGCACTGCACTTCAATACATGCGCAACATTATCAATGATGCCAACTACGACCTGGTGGATGATTATCCAAGCATCTGGGCAGAGAGCGGCGAATGGAGCAAAGAGTCTATCTTTGAGATAAACTACAAAGACGACAATGCAGTTCGCTCATGGAACGGTCCTTTGGTGGCTGGCGGTACCGTCATACCTCGCCTCATCAGCCCTAACAACTTTGTGGATACCAGCAACAGCGGACTGGATGTAGGCTGGGGTTTCTGCCCTGTTCGCAAAGAGACTTACGACCGCTATCAGGAGGGCGACACCCGTCGCGACATTACTGCTTTCGATGTCAGACCTCTCGGAACCTACGATGCACGTTATGAAGACACAGGCTATTTTCTCGGCAAGTATATCGCTTACAAAGAGAACAACAAAGACCAGAAAGCTGATGCCGACCTGAACTTCAACAATAACCTGCGCATTTACCGCTATGCAGAGACCTTGCTCAATGCCGCAGAGCTTATTCTGCGCACCAACGGAGATAGCAACGAGGCTTACACTTACCTCAACAAGGTACACCACCGCGCCGGACTCGTACAGAGCGTCAATGCCACCATTGACAATATCATTGCTGAAAGGCAGTTGGAGTTTGTGGGCGAAGGCAAACGCTATTGGGACCTTATCCGAACAGGAAAAGCTGCTACCACACTCGTTCCCGACCAATATGGCTACCGCACCAACACTTGGAACCAAAGCAAGAAGTATCTGCCTATTCCACAAAAGGAGATTGACGCTTCTCAAGGAACACTCGAACAAAACAATTACTAACCTTTAAACGTATCTTACAATGAAAAATATATTTAAGCTGATGGGCGGTGCCATGATAGTGGCTTTGGCCTTTACGGCCTGCTCGCCCGAAGAATTTGAAGGTCCGAACCAAGCAGGATTACCTAAAGCAGCTGATTATGAAAGCAACGTTCATGTGGATGTTGACCAAAGCACGAACATTGCAACATTTTCTTTTGATGCCGTTAATGGTGTAACGCCAGTATGGATTTTAGATGGAAGCATATACAACTCTGATTATACATTCAATAAATATTATCGTAAAGCCGGCGATTATTCTGTTGACTTTAAAGTAAAAAATGCTAACGGAATCAGTGACGGAATGTTAACCAAGACATTCCACATAGATAAAACAAAAATGAATGGCTTTGGAGGTTATGTATATGACACAGATTTTAACTTGTGGAAAAAGGCCAATGTAGGCACGCCGGCTTTCTATTATGCACCAGGATGGAGTCAAATTTCTAATCCTACATATACTTTTAACAATGGTGATTTTACTGTACAACTACCTGAAGCCACAACAGATAGATGGCAGGCACAAATGCTAATACCAACAGATATTAATACATCATCAGCAAGCAACTATGATTTTTCTGTGATTTTAACATCAAAGAAAGGAACAAAAGGAGTCATGGTCAAACTTGTTGACCCCAATGATGACAACATTTATTATTGTGCAGAAGAAGTTTCTCTTGATGCAGGAGAACCAAAATGTTTCTATATGAGCAACATGCCAGGCCTTGATATCAACAATTTAAAATTCGTGTTTGATTTTGGCGGAAATGCCGCTAATGATGAAATCAACATAGAAAGCATTGTCTTTAAAAATCATGCAGATGATGATGGCACTGTTGTTCCAGAAAAGCCAACAGAGCAAGAACCTATATGGGCTAGTGAAAATAGCGAAGAAAACCTTTGGTATAACTGTACGTTCAATAACTCTTACTATTATGCGCCTAATTGGTCGCAAATTGCTGACCCCACAGTACGAGTAAATGACCATGAATACTCATTTGCTTTACCTACCGCAACCTCAGATCAGTGGCAAGCACAAGTATTCTTTAATACGGACATCGCGACGGACGCTACCACACCTTATGATTTCTCCATAACATTAAATTCATCTACTGACATTAAAAATGTTACAGTAAAGCTCTGCCAAAGTGATGAGAATGGAGTATCTCATGGTGATAATTACTACTTTGTTAAACAAGTAAATCTTTCTGCTGACAGTGATACCAAAGTATGGGTAGCTAACACTTTACCAGCTATAGGCGATATGCATGCGGTCTCATTAGTACTTGATTTCGGCGGTAATCCTGATAACACAAATATAAAAGTTAGTAAGATTATCATGCAAAAGCATAGAAATTGACAATCATACATGTTCTCGACTGAGGCATTTTTCTTAAGTCTCAGCCGAGAACTATCTTAAATTAAGTAATAATTGAATAAGAAAACAAGTAGATGCTCATAATTAATTTACATAAGATTGTGCTTTATTTTCAGACTGTATGTACAAGCAAAAAGGAAGTGTAATCTTATTTAAATTAATTTTGAACACCTACTTAAATAATAACAGGATAAAAGAAATATCATGAAAAAGACATTTTTTACAAGTTTATTCTTATTGTTTGCCATCTGTATGATGAGTTGTGGCAGTGATAGCAATGAAGATACACCTACGGAACCCGAAGTTACATTGAGCCAGACAGAGCTAAGTTTTGGCAATGGCGAGGAACAGCAGTCTGTGGCGTTGACCGCAACCGACGAGTGGTCGGCCTACGCTTCAGAGCAGTGGGTAACGGTATCGCCTAAATCATCCATAGAAAAGAGTGCCACACTGACTGTCACAGTAAGCAAGAATACAAAAGAAACTGAACGCCAAGCCACCGTAACCGTCATGTCGGGCACTGTACGCAAGAGCATCAAAGTTACACAAGCTGCTGGCGAGAAGCAGGAGATTGATTCGTCATCAGGTGTGCCTGAGGGTTACGAAATGGTGTGGAACGATGAGTTTGACGGCTCTTTGCTCGACACGGAAAAGTGGACCCACGAGATTAAAAGTGCAGGATGGGTCAACAACGAGTTGCAAAACTATGTCAAGTCTGACGGTGTTACCACGGTGAAAGACGGCAAACTGCTCATTACCTGCAAGAAAGTAAACGGCAAAATACTATCGGGCCGTGTGTATGCCAACTACACCAAGGGCTGGAAATACGGCTATATGGAGGCCCGCATCAAGTTGCCCAAAGGCAAGGGCACATGGCCCGCTTTCTGGATGATGCCTGCCAACAATGATTACAACAGCAATCCATGGCCTGGCTGTGGCGAAATTGACATCATGGAAGAGGTGGGCTGCAACCCCAACTATGTGTCTTCTACCATCCATTGCAACAAATACAACAATGGCGGAAGTGCCATTGAGCACAAAGAGATATACCTGCCAACAGCCGAGTCTGACTTTCATCTGTATGCTTGTCTGTGGACTGCCTCGCACCTGAAGTTCTATGTAGACGGCAAGCTCACACTTGACTATGTAAACGATGGCAGCGGTAAAAATACGTGGCCCTTTGACTATAATTACTATCTCATCCTTAACTTGGCGTGGGGTGGATCTTGGGGTGGCATGAACGGTGTGGACGAGAGCGCTCTGCCCGCCACAATGGAAGTAGACTACGTAAGGGTTTACCAAAAGAAATGATACGTCTGCCTTGTAACCGGCAAACTTCTCCAAGCGCAAAAGGATAGAATTATACATACCTGTTACATTTACATATCTCCGTTAAACGTTGATTTGTCAAATCCATCACATACATAAAACCCTCATAAAACATAACGTAAAAACAAGAGACTATGAGAAAACTATTTATTACCGTACTGATGGCATTCACTTGCCTGTACACGCAAGCGCAGGTGCCAGTGTACCTTGACAACAGCAAACCTGTGGAACAGCGCATCGAAGATGCACTGAGCCGCATGACATTGGCAGAAAAGCTACGCGTCATTCACGCTCAAAGCAAGTTCTCTTCAGCAGGAGTGCCTCGCTTGGGTTTCCCTGACTTTTGGACAGACGACGGCCCTCACGGTGTGCGTCCCGACGTATTGTGGGACGAATGGGAACAAGCGGGCCAAACCAACGACTCTTGTGTGGCTTTCCCGGCACTCACCTGCTTGGCTGCTTCTTGGAATCCTGACATGGCACTGCTGTATGGACAGAGCTTGGGCGAGGAGGCTTTGTATCGTGGAAAAGACATGATATTAGGACCGGGCGTCAACATTTACCGTACACCTCTCAACGGACGGAACTTTGAATACATGGGCGAAGACCCTTATTTGACTTCTACCATGGTGGTGCCTTATGTGCAAGGGCTACAATCCAAGGGTGTGTCGGCATGCGTAAAGCACTACTGCCTGAACAATGACGAGGAGTATCGGCACCAGGTTAACGTAGTGGTGAGCGACCGCGCACTGCACGAAATCTACCTGCCAGCCTTCAAGGCAGCAGTGGAGAAAGGCAAGGCATGGGCCATTATGGGAGCTTACAACCTCTATAAAGACCAGCACAACTGCCACAACCAGTACACACTGAACAAGATTCTGAAAGGCGACTGGAAGTTTGACGGTGTGGTAGTGAGCGACTGGGGCGGCTGCCACGATACCGAACAGGCCATTACCAATGGCTTGGACATGGAGTTTGGCTCATGGACCAATGGCTTGTCAACGGGTGCCAGCAATGCTTACGACAATTACTATCTGGCCAATCCTTACCTAAAATTGATACAAGAAGGCAAAAAGAGCACCAAAGAGCTTGACGACAAGGTGCGCCGCGTGCTCCGGCTCTTCTACCGCACCACCATGAACCCGCAGCGCGGGCGCGGCTTTCTCTGCTCTGAGAGCCACTACGAGGCGGCCCGCAAGATAGCTGATGAGGGCATCGTGCTGCTGCGCAACAAGGATGGTGTGCTGCCGATAGACACGAACAAGGCAAAGAGAGTGCTGGTGGTAGGCGAAAATGCCATCAAGATGATGACCGTGGGCGGCGGCAGCTCATCGCTGAAAGTGCAGCGCGAAGTGTCGCCTCTTGACGGACTGAAGGCTCGCTTGGGTGCTGCCGTGCAGGTAGACTATGCACGCGGCTATGTAGGCGATGTTACAGGCAACTACAATGGCGTTACCACGGGTCAGAATTTGGAAGACAAGCGTTCGGCAGAAGAGCTGATTGCCGAAGCTGTAAGCAAGGCGCGGAGCGCTGACTATGTAATATTGTTTGGCGGACTGAACAAGAGCGACTATCAAGACTGTGAGGGACACGACCGCAAAAGCTATGAGTTGCCCTACGCACAAGACCGCTTGATAGAGGCATTGGCAAAAGCCAACAAACGCTTGGTGTATGTCAACATATCGGGCAATGCCGTGGAAATGCCGTGGCGCGACAAGGTAGCAGCTATCGTGCAGGGCTGGTTCATAGGCTCTGAGGCGGGCAATGCCTTGGCTGATGTGCTGACAGGAGCTGTAAACCCCAGCGGAAAACTGCCCTTTACCTGGCCTGCTGCGCTGCAAGATGTGGGTGCACACAAGCTCAACACCTATCCCGGAACATGGCGTGCCGACCACAAAATCATTGACGAAGAGTATAAAGAGGGCATCTATGTAGGCTATCGCTGGGCAGACAAAGAGAAGACCCGCCCTTTGTTTGCCTTTGGCCACGGACTGAGCTATACTAACTTCAAACTCTCTAATCTGCGTGCCGACAAGACTGCTATGGACCGACAGGGCACCATCAGCTTTACTGTCAACGTGAAGAATACCGGCAAATGCGCCGGTGCCGAGACCGTGCAGCTCTACATACATGATGCAAAAGCATCAGTAGACCGCCCCTACAAGGAGCTGAAAGGCTTCCAAAAGGTCTATCTGCAACCGGGAGAAAGCCGTGACATCACCCTTACCGTCAACAACAGCGCATTGAGCTTCTACGATGAACAAGCCGGCAAATGGACCTCTGAGGCAGGCACTTTCGAGGCGCTGGTGGGCAATGCGGCGGACAACCTGACGCTGAAAACCGCCTTTGAGTTGCGCTAAAGCGCATATTTTGAATGCGTTTTTAATACGACCACCCATAAAAAGTTAGTAGTTTTGACAACTGTTTTTTAAAGTAGTCATGTACCGCCAGTGCTCCACATCATCGCTTTTGGAAGATGTGGATGCACTGGCAACATTTGTTTTTGCAACAACCCAATACCTTTAATCATGAAAAAAACTATTCTATCATTAGCCACACTGCTGTTGGCAGTGCCCACATTCGGGCAGAAAAAGCCCATGAAAGAGTATGTAGACGACCTGATGCAGCGCATGACACTGCAAGAGAAGATAGGTCAGCTCAACCTGATGGTGGCTGGCAACATTACCACCGGCTCTGCCATGGACACCAAGGTGAGCGGTGCTATCGCTGCCGGACAGATGGGCGGCGTGTTCAACATAAAAGGTGCCGACAAGATAAAGGCGCTGCAAGAAGTGGCTGTAAAGAAGAGCCGTCTGGGCATTCCGCTCTTGGTGGGCATGGATGTGATACACGGTTACGAAACTATCTTTCCCATTCCACTGGCACTGTCGTGCTCATGGGACCTGAAAGCCATTGAGCGGTCGGCACAGATAGCAGCCAAAGAAGCCAGCGCCGACGGCATCAACTGGACGTTCAGTCCGATGGTAGACATTGCATTGGATGCCCGCTGGGGCCGTGTGAGCGAGGGCAACGGCGAAGATCCCTACCTCGGTTCGCGCATAGCCGAAGCCATGGTGCGTGGCTATCAAGGCGACTACACACGGAAAGACAACATCATGGCATGCCTGAAGCATTATGCACTGTATGGAGCTGTGGAGTCAGGACGCGAATACAACACGGTAGACATGAGCCGTCTGCGCATGTTCAACCAGTATCTTGCACCCTACAAGGCCGCCATTGACGCCGGCGTAGGCAGTGTCATGTCATCGTTTAACCTTGTTGATGGCGTGCCCGCCACTGCCAACCACTGGCTGATGACAGAGCTGCTGCGCAATCAATGGAAGTTTGACGGCTTCACCGTAACCGACTATGGCTCGATAGGCGAGATACTGCGCCACGGCACGGCTGCCACGCTCAAGGAGGCATCGGCACAGGCTCTGACGGCAGGAACCGACATGGACATGTGCTCTATGGGCTTCATAGGTACCCTGGAGCAGAGCGTCAAAGACGGTACCGTGAGCCAAAAGACCATAGACAAGGCCTGCCGGCGCATATTGGAGGCTAAATACAAATTGGGGCTTTTTGCCAATCCCTACAAGTATTGCGATACAAAGCGCAGAGCCAAAGACATCTATACCGCTGACAACAGGGCCGAAGCACGACAGATAGCTGCCGAAACCTTTGTGCTGTTGAAGAACGACAACCAGCTGCTACCGCTGCAAAAACAAGGCAAGATAGCCTTGATTGGTCCGTTGGCCAACACCCGTGCCAACATGGCGGGCACCTGGTGCGTGGCTTATACTCCTGACAAGTATGCCACACTGAAGGAGGGTATGGAGCGTGCCTTGCAAGGAAAAGCCCAACTGCTCTATGCACAGGGCTGCAATGTTACGCGCAGCGAACAGCTGCAACGCGATGGAGAATTTGGCAAGACCATAGAACGCGGCGATGACCGGCAGCTCAAAGCCGAAGCCTTGGCTGTGGCCCGCCAAGCCGATGTTATAGTGTGCGCCATGGGCGAGACGGCAGACATGAGCGGCGAGTGTGCCAGCCGAACCGACCTTACCCTACCCGACGTGCAGCATGAGCTGTTGGCAGAACTGGTAAAATCAGGCAAACCCGTGGTACTGCTCAACTTTTCGGGTCGCCCAACGGTGCTCACATGGGAGCAGCAGCATGTGCCTGCCATCATGAATGTGTGGTTTGGCGGCTCTGAAACAGCAGATGCTATCAGCGATGTGCTCTTTGGCGACAAGGTGCCTTCAGGCAAACTCACCGTGTCTATGCCCCAAGCCACAGGTCAGGTGCCACTGTATTACAACCACCTGAGCACAGGCAGACCCGTGCCAGACCATGCTGACAGGTTCTGGAAATACCAGAGCAACTATCTTGACGTGCGCAACGATGCCCTCTATCCCTTTGGCTACGGCTTGAGCTACACCACCTTCAGCTATGGCAAAGTGTCGCTGAGTGCACCCACTATGAGCCGTAACGGCAGCGTAGAAGCCAAGGTTACCGTTGCCAACACCGGCCAGCGCGATGCCGATGAGGTGGTACAGCTCTACATTCGCGATGTGGTAGCCTCTGTGGCACGCCCAGTAAAAGAGCTGAAAGGCTTCCAGCGCATACATCTCAAGGCTGGAGAGAGCCGCGAAATCAGATTTACAATCAACGCCGACATGCTGAAATTCTACAATGCTCAACTGCAACAGGTGGTTGAACCTGGCGAATTTCAGATTATGACCGGTCCTAACAGCGACCAAGTTTCTACCGCTACACTCACTGTTCAATAACAGGTTGTATAAGCAAGCAGGTGTTCAACATAAAATATATTTGGCAAACTTGTTTAAACTTATCCCGAACACCTGTCTATCAACTGCTGTATGTGGTGCAGAGACACAGCAAAACCGATAGCCCGCAGAAATGCTTTGACAGCATTTCTGTGGGCCTTTTTTAGTTAAAAAGCGCAGAAAGAAACAAAAAAACAAGTGCAGTGTGCAAGCAAAAATCATGACATTTTATTTTCACAAAATAGCTTTCCTCGGCTTGCTTTCAGGGCTTTCAACCTCAAAAAATCAGCACTTGCAACTACTTTCAAAAGCATTGTTCAGCCAAAGCATAGCTTTTCAGGGGAAAAACCATAGCTTTTGCGGTGCTAAAACATAGCTTTTGCCCCTTAAGATCAGTGCTCTTGACACGCTAAAGCAGTGCTTTATTTTTCTAAAGCACCGCTTTTTGCTTGTGGATAACTGCTGACAGGTGTGCATAACTCTATTAACCACTTGATTAACAGTACTTTGTAAATAGCTCCTTAAAACTGCCGTTTTTCCGTCCAAAACATTGTTTTGTGCAGAGCAAAGGCAGTTTTAAGGCGTTATTTTCCCTAAAATTGTAAAGCAAACAGAAAGTGTGCAATATTTGTTTTCCTTGTTTTTATGCGCAACGAGCCTGCTATTTGGGAATGGAACACAGAAGCCAAAATCAGGCGCACAACCCCAAAAACGAAGCCAAAAGATTGATTCAAATAAAATGAAAAAGCCCATTTGCCGTTAGTCAGGCAAATGGGCGCATAGATAAACAATGCTTGTCTGTTTAAAACTCCAATACCATGACCTGTCTGGGCAATAGCTTTACATCGGCAGAGAGGTCTATGGTGCGATTGTTGACCACGTTTTTGGCCTGCTTTGCACTGCCTATCACCTCTGCATAGCGTGCCACAGGCAACACGGCAGACTGACGGGTACCGTTGACAACAGTCATTACCGAGCGGCCCTGATACTGCCGGGCTATTACATAAACACCTTTATAGGGTATAAACTGCTTTTGGCTACCCTTTACAATCACGTCATTGCCTTGGCGCCAGTGCAGCAGTCGGCGCAGCCAATTGTACATACTGTTCTCCGCCTTGGTGCGTCCCTCAGCAGTAAAGGCATTGTGGGTGTCGCCAGGAAAGCCGCCAGGAAAATCTTTGCGCACATTGCCGTCCGTCTTCTCTTTGGTACCGTTCATCAGTATCTCCGTGCCATAGTAGAGCTGTGGTATGCGCTTTACGGTAAGCAGCAGTGCCAATGCCTGCTTCAATGCAGCGGTATCCTTGCCGTTTTCCAAAAAGCGGTCGGTATCGTGGTTCTCTATAAATGCCATTACACTGTTAGGATCAGGATACAGATAGTCATACACCAAACTGTTGTAGATACGGTTATAGCCTTTCCACCAATCATCGGTATCTTCCCGCTTCGCCTGGTTTATCTTGTCGTAGAAGCTAAAGTCCATTACCGTCTTTAGGTTACTGTTCAGCTTAGCCACCTTGGAATCCTTCTGCCAAGCGGCAGTATAGGCAGGCTCAGTAACCCATGTCTCGCCCACAACATTAAAGTTAGGATACTCACGGTTAAGCGTTTTCATCCACAGCGCCATAGCCTCAGCATCGGCATAAGGGTAAGTGTCCATGCGTATGCCATCAATGCCCACTGTCTCTATCCACCACTCGCTGTTTTGTATCAAGTAAGTCATGAGGTGATGGTTGCGCTGGTTGAGGTCAGGCATGGTGGGCACGAACCAACCGTCCACCGTTTCATGCTTGTCAATATCGCTGGCATAAGGGTCTACTACGGGCGTAAGCTTATAGCTGGTTTGCAGATACATGTCGTTGACAGTAGCCTCACCGTCCATGGTCTGCTTGGTTTGCAGATGCTCTTTCGTCTGGTATTCCGGCATCAGCCACTCCGGCGTGTTAAACCAATCCTTTGCAGGCATGTCTGCCACCCATGGATGCTCAAAGCCACAATGGTTGAATATCATGTCCATTACTACCTTCAAGCCCTTTTGGTGTGCCTCATCCACCAGTCTGCGATACTCTTCGTTGGTACCGAAGCGTGGGTCTACCCGATAATAATTGGTGGTAGCATAGCCGTGGTAGGTACTTTGGTCTTTATGGTCGGGCGAGTTATTCTCCAGCACTGGTGTAAACCAAAGTGCCGTAACGCCCAAATCCTTGAAATAATCCAAGTGCTGTCTGATTCCTTCCAAGTCGCCTCCATGGCGCAAGCTGGGCTGTGTGCGGTCCGTTTTGTAAGCGTTAAGTCCTTTGATAGCATCATTTTTCAGGTCGCCATCGGCAAAGCGGTCGGGCATCAGCATATAAAGCACATCGGCATTGGTAAAGCCCTTGCGCTGGTTACCCGCCATATCGCGTTGCTTCAGCGTGTACTTCACTTTCTTGGTGGCACCTCCCTGCTTGAAATTCAGCGTCATGATGCCGGGCTTGGCATCTGCTATGTTGAGGTAAACCAGCAGATAGTTTTTGCTGTCCAAGCACACCACACTGTCTATCCTCACCCCGGCATAGTCAGTAGTAACCGTGGCCGCACCTATATCATGACCGTAAACCATGAGTTGCAGCGATGGGTTCTTCATGCCTACAAACCAGTCTGTAGGCTCTATACGGTCTATCTTGATAGCCCCATTCATCGTTATCATACTAAAAAGTAAACCTAATGTTAATATTATCTTGTTCATTCTACTTGTTGTTTTTTAATTCTGAACACCTGCTTATATATCATTCTATTGGTGCATGATGAGGGCTGAGCGACCTCTTACGCTGATTTGACTGCCACTGAAAGTGCCCAAGCCCTGCTCTCTGATGACACCTCCTTGGCACACTACGGTATAGTTGCCCTCAGGCACAGGCACAGTCTGCTCACTGCTGTTGGCATTGAGTATTACTATAATGTTGTTCCAAGTGTCTCCACCGGCATGGTTTTTCAGTCTGAAAGCCACTATATTGTCAGCCACCGGCAAGAACTCCAAACACTCTCTCACCTTTTGGGCTGAACCCAAACGAAAAGCCGGGTGGTTCTTGCGCATGGATATAAGGTTGCTATAATAACTGAACACCTGCGGATAGCGCTCCATATTGCGCCAATCAAGATGGTTGATGCTGTCTGGAGAGTTATAGCTGTTGTGCACACCTTTCTTGTTTCGCAGCATCTCTTCACCACTCAGCAGGAAAGGAACACCTTGAGAGGTAAGCACAGCCGTCTGTGCCAGCAAATCAAGACTGATAAGGTCGGCCTCTGCAAGCCCCGGAATACTGCTGCGCAAGCGGTCAGTCAAACACATGTCATCATGGCAACTCACATAGCTGATAGCCTGATAAGGCTCGTTGGCCCAAGGCTCTTTGCTGTAATTTACCTTGCTCATATCTACCTGTGGATGGGCAATGGCCCCCACAATGCCAAACTTTATGCTCTCTTCATGCCCTGCAATGCCTGCCAAGAAAGCCCCCTTGTGGTCATCGTTGAAGGGGCCGCGCAGTGCATCGCGCATCTCATCGCCAAATGCTGCAATGCCCGGCATCTGACGAATATGGGCCTTTACAGCCAATTTCCCCTGCGGATAGGCACACTGTCCTGCCGACCATCCCTCGCCATATACAAACACTGAGGGATGCTCTTGCTGCAAAGTGGCACGTATAAGGTTCATAGTGGCTATATCATGCACACCCATCAAGTCGAAGCGGAAGCCGTCTATATGATACTCATTCACCCAATATCTGACCGACTGCAACATAAACTGGCGCATGCCTTCGCGCTCACTGGCTGTCTCGTTGCCACAACCTGAGCCGTCAGAATACTTGCCATCGGCTGTCTTGCGATAAAAATAATCGGGATAAGTGCGCTGAAAGTTACTGCCATCTATATTGAATGTATGGTTGTAGACCACATCCAATATCACGCGGATGCCAGCTTTGTGCAGCGCCTGTACCATCTGCTTGAACTCCTTGATACGCGTTTCGGGCTGATAAGGGTCAGTAGCATAGGAGCCTTCGGGCACATTATAGTTCATGGGGTCATAGCCCCAATTGTATTGAGGACGGTCCAAATGAGTTTCGTCTACTGAAGCATAGTCAAACGAAGGCAGTATATGCACTGCATTGACCCCCAACTGCTGCAGATGGCTGATGGCCTTTGGGTCTGTAAGCGCCAAGAACTTGCCCTTATGCTGAAAGCCCGATGAAGCGTCGATGGAGAAGTCGCGATGGTGCATCTCATAGATAACAAGGTCGCAGGGGTTAGCCAACGGAAGCACATGGTCGCTGCTCCAACCCTCAGGGTCAGTGGTTTTAAGGTCTATCAGTGCCGCTCTCTTGCCATTTACGCCAACAGCTTTGGCAAAGACTCCGGCACATTCGCCATATCCGGTATCAAAAGTATAGAACTTACCCTTTAGGTCTCCCCTCAGCGTAGCGGTGTAAGTATCGTCTGCCGTGCGTTTCATCTTCACGGTTTTCACAGGCTTTTTATCCGTTGCATCATTATAAATGCGTAGCGTTATCGCCTTGGCACTGTTGGAAGCAAAGAGCTGAAAGCGTGTCATCTGCGGTGTATAGCATGCCTCATCAAATGTTTGGGCACTCAATGGATGCCCCATTACCAATGTCAACACACTGGTTATAATGGCTTGGTGTAGTTTCATGATTAATTGTTTAGTAGTAAAATGGTATTCTAAAACGGTTCGAACATTGGTTGAACGACATTCAAACGTTGATAAAATGGCATTCAAGCACCTGTTCAAAACGACCCGTTGATTGTTCAACGAATAGACATAGCTGCATGAAAAAGTGCAAACAGCATATTGTTTCCAAAGAAAGAATAATTGGAATGTAGAGGATAAACGATGGAAATACAGTAATAATGGCGTGCCATTACTTGGTGAACAGCACGCCATTCTCACTTGTCAGTAGTCTTTTTGCCTATCGTATTGCTGTCATTTTGCAATAAGTGAAATAGCAAATCCACCGCCACGAGCCTCTGTAAGTTTCAAGGCATCGCCCTTCTTCACTGTCTTTTTGGTAATGACATAAGCTTTTGGATTCTTCTCGTAGTCGGCATCTTTGGCATCAGCGTATATCGTACAGTCGTATTTCCTGCCCTTGTCAAGGAAGTCGAGCTTAACGGTTGACTGGTGTCCTTGCTCATCACACTTGCCACCCACAAACCAGTTGTCGGTGCCTTTGGCCTTGCGAGCCACAGTAATATAGTCGCCTGGCTCAGCTTCCAGATACTTGGAGTCGTCCCAGTCCACAGCGACATCACGTATAAACTGGAATGCATCGTCATACTTTTCATAGTGCTCAGGCAGGTCGGCAGCCATTTGCAGTGGACTGTACATTACCAGATAGAGTGCCAACTGTCCTGTCAGGGTTGTGTGGACAAATGATTTATTGTTGCTCCAAGTGCTCAGCTGTGTCTCAAAAATACCAGGAGTATAGTCCATCGGACCTCCTTGCAAACGCGTAAAAGGCAACACTACGGTATGGTCAGGACGGCTACCGCCAAACGACTCGTATTCAGTGCCACGTGCACTTTCATTGCCTATCAGGTTAGGATAGGTACGGCAGAGACCTGTCGGGCGCGTAGCTTCATGCGCATTGACCATGATGTGGTGCTTGGCGGCCTCCTTTACGCAGTACAGATAGTGGTTGTTCATCAGCTGACTGTAATGGTGTTCGCCTCTTGGAATCATGTCGCCCACATATCCGCTCTTCACTGCATCATAGCCATACTTGTTCATCAGCGAGTAAGCAGCTTCAAGATGGCGTTCATAATTTAGTGCAGAAGCTGACGTCTCATGGTGCATCATGAGCTTCACCCCTTTGGAATGGGCGTAGTCATTGAGCATCTTGATGTCAAAGTCAGGATAAGGAGTGGTAAAATCAAACACATCCAACTTAGAGTGTCCGAACCAGTCTTCCCATCCTTCGTTCCAACCTTCCACAAGCACTTCGCTCAATCCGTTCTTGGCAGCAAAGTCAATATACCGCTTTACCTTGTCGTTGTTGGCAGAATGGGTGCCGTTGGGCTTACATTTGGCATAGTCTGTAACGCCCAATCTCACTGAAGGCAAGTCGTTGGTATAACTCCATGAGCCTGTACCTACAATCATCTCCCACCATACGCCGCAATATTTTACAGGATGAATCCAGCTTGTATCCTCCAGTTTACAAGGCTCATTGAGGTTCAATATAAGGTTAGAAGAGAGCATGTCGCGTGCATCATCACTCACCAAAACAGTGCGCCAAGGCGTGTTGAACGGAGTCTGTATATAGCCCTTCAAGCCTTCTGCATCAGGCGTCAGCCACGATTCAAGTACCATATTCTTGTCATCAAGGTTGAGATGCATAGTAGGATAATCTACACAAGCGGCCTCATGAATATTGATATAAAGCCCGTCGGCAGTCTTCATTTGCAGTGCTGTCTGCACGCCAGTGGGCGAAAAAGGAGTTTGAGACGAGTTAGGTGTAATGGCATCTTTCATGAGTGAACGCACCTGCGAGAGCTTGGACTCTGTCGTTTCGTATTCTTGTGTGTCGTAATCTCCCGGCAGCCACCATGCTGTATGGTCTCCTGCAAGTGCAAATTGGGTGTGTTCCTCTTTTATAATGAAGTAGTTGAGATTGTCGGCTTGTGGAAACTCATAGCGCAGTCCCATGCCGTCATCATACACTCTGAAGCGAATTGTAATGTTTCTATTCGTGTTGGACTGGTTAAGGTCTACCGCCATCTCGTTGTAATGGTTTCTTATCGTAGCAGTTTCTCCCCACACTGGTTTCCATGTTTCATCAAAAGTAGAAGTCTTTGTGCCTGCTACCTTGAAACCATTCATCAAGTCTGTTTCTTCAAAAGCCTTGCTGGCATGCTTGTTCTTGGCCAATTCCAGTCCAAGGCCACTGGGCTTGATAACCGTTTGTCCCTTGTAAGTCATTTCATACATGGGCTTTCCGCCATTGCCAAGTGAAAACGTAACCGCTACGTTTCCATTGGGCGACTTCACTGTTTGCCCCGCTGCCATAAGCGGCAAGAAGGCCAACATCAATAATGTTTTGCGCATAATAGGTGATAATGTTTGTAGTTGATTATAGATTTCGATATATTCATAAGTACACATGCCACCACCTCTACTATGAAGCCTGTGCCATGTGTAAGAGAATAAAAATGGCAATGCAGAGGGCATTCATCACAAACTGTGGTGCCACATCTGCCTGTCAATAGCTTGCTACATGCGTCCGCCAGCCTCTATGAGGTCAATAATGTTTTGGTTGAACTCATTGTTGGCCATGAGGTCTTCTATGTTCAGGTGCATACGATAGCGCCAATAATGGTGCGGATTGGCAGGTATATTGATGCGTTCGCCATTCTGGTCAGGCAAGCGAAGGTTCTCGTCAATCGACAACCAGTCTTGAATAGAGAGCACACAAAGCATAGACGGACAGAGCAGATGACGCGAAATGATGTCGCGTGCCAGCCATCCCGGAAGCGGGTGCGGCGCTGCTCCATACTTTTGCAGTGCCGAATTGAAGTATTCTTGTGTACGGTTGTAGTCTTCATCCCACCATTGTCTGAGTGTCGGCATATCGTGGCTGGAGATAGTACATACCGAACGGTAAGGGTTCTTTTCCAATTCGCCGAACTTGACATGTGGGTCTTTCGGCATGGATTGCAGCTCCAAGCTGAGTATTTTCAGTTCGTTCATCACCCAAGCCACACAATCCGGCACCATGCCCAAGTCTTCTGCACACACCAACATACGTGTAGCCTCAACTATCTTTGGCAGTTTGTTCATGGCTTCCCGGTACCAGAACTGATTGTTCCGACGGTAAAAATAGTCGTTGTAAATCCTGTTGAAGATGTTTTTATCACTGTCATAGAGCGACTCATAGATGTAATCAAACTGCACAGAGATGCGCGGATGGAACTTATTGGCATCCTTATGGTCGCGCACAAAGAGCACATCGCTTACCAAAGCATACAGTCCATCACGAAGGTTCTTGTCTTCCTGACTGGTCTTTTGCTTGAAAGCTGCCTCTATCTTGCGCTGGGTGTCATAAGCAGGTCGCATCTTGTAATAGCCGTTCCCCTTCGGTTCTACATACGTATCGCGCACCAATTGAGCCTTTACTCCGAACATACGGTCGAGCACCCAGTCGGTAATGAATGGCTCAGTAAACAGTTCTTCCTGAAAATGTAAGCCATAAGCTTCTATCTCTTGGCGCGTCATGCCCAATGCGGGGGCAAACTGTCCGAGCAGTCCATGTACGGCATTGACGGGTATCTCCCATATTCTGAAGAAGCCCAGCACATGGTCTATGCGGTAAGCGTCAAAGAACTTTGCCATATTGGCAAAGCGTCTGATCCACCAACGGCAGCCATCCTTTATCATCTCATCCCAGTTATAGGTAGGAAAGCCCCAGTTTTGTCCATTCACAGAGAAATCGTCTGGTGGAGCACCAGCCTGTCCGTTGAGATTGAAGTAGCGTGGTTCTTGCCATACATCGGCACCATTGCGGTTTACACCAATAGGTATATCGCCTTTCAATATGACGCCTTTTGAACGTGCATACGCATGAACTGCTTCCATCTGGCTATCGAGCAGATACTGCACATAGTAGTAGAATGACACTACCTGATAGGCTTTGCTGCATGGATTGGACAGCTCCTTGCGCTCAGCAGGATTAAACTGGTGGTGGTCGGGCCATTTACTGAACTCTGCTGTGCCATAAAGGTCGCGCAGATAGCTGTATTGTGCGTAAGGCACCAACCATGACTCATTTTCCTTAAAGAACGCGGCAAAGGCTTTGGAAGACCGCACCGATGTACCGTTTTGGGCATAAAGTTCTTTCAGATAAGCTATTTTTGTATCGTTGACACGCTCATAGTCAATCTTGTCAAGAGCGTTCAGCTCCTGCCGGATAGCCTCAAACTCAGCAGCTTTTTTGCCTTTGAGTGGTGGCAGTTCATTGAAATCAATATATTGAGGGTGCAATGCAAAGATACTGATGCAGCTGTACGGATAGGAATCTGTCCATGTATGGGTAGTGGCGGTGTCATTAATAGGAAGCACCTGCAACACGTGCTGCTTGGTAGATGCCACCCAATCAATCATCTTTTTGAGGTCGCCAAAGTCGCCAACGCCAAAACTTGACTTTGACCTAAGCGAGAATACGGGCACCAAAGTGCCTGCCAACCGGGTGTTATAGATAGCAAAAAAAGCGGTGTTGACCTCATATACTACGGCTTGCTGCTCTGTTATCTCCGGCAAAGAAGCCTTACGGTTATAACCGTCTTCCCACATAACATTATCCGGGTCGCCTGCATCTACTGCCACAAACTTATATTCAAAGATGCCACTCGACAACTTCGTAGCGTCTATATCGGCTATCCATTCATTATAGTTATGTTCTACCATGTTGATACCTTGCAAGGCATCCCATGCTCCTAACGCCCTATCGCTACCCACTAACTTGAGACGTTGCTGCCCCATTAGCTGTGGCGCACGCACCTTGAACCTTACTGTTACAGGGTAAGCAGTGCTGACTGGGGCACTGAGTTGACGCCTCTTGATGCAGTCGGTAAATGCTGAACTATATAAATAGGTGTCTTCCGGAATGTCTATCCAGCGGTCATATACAGTGAAATGCTTGGCTTTCGTGGCACAGAACTCCAGTCGGTGAGGTATTACTATCCATTCTCTCTTTACCACATGGTTCTCTCCTCTCACTACGGTGTAGTAATAATCAATATGAAAACCTGACTTTATATTGAGTTTGAGGTCGCAAGTCCACAGCTTACCATCGTAAGTCCGCATGCGGTATTGCGTAAGACTGTTTACCCCTTCTTCCTTTTTATTGATAACATTGAGTACCAACTCTTCACCAAATTCAGTATAATAAGTTAGGTTAAAAAGTGCGTTCATAGGTCATGTTTTTATTATTTTGTTTCAAAATTACAGAAAAATACAAGAAGCTAAAAGCATTTTTTTGTTGAACAATTCTTTTATTTATGCAAACGTTTACACACGTTGATTGCGATTGAAAGCAGAAGCTGGTATCCTGCATCTATCCATCGCATTTTCACCTTACGACAACGGCTCCATCAGGAGCCGCTGTATAATCATGCAAGACATGATTCCTTTATTCGTATTAAGCTATAACTTCCAAACCAATTGCAAGGCATTGGGGGCAATAGCTACATCTACTTTATCGTTCTGAGGCAACAGTTTCTTGCCTATCCACTGCCCTATCTTTGCCGATGCCACACCGATAGCGGCTCCTGCTGCCACGTCTTCCCAATGGTGGCGATTGCGCCTTATACGGTCTACTGCTACAATAGTGGCAACAGTAAAGCCACCTACCGAAATCCAAGGACTCACCTTTCCATATTCATGATGAAGGTTCATGGCTCCGCAAAAGGCTATAGACGTATGGCCAGAAGGAAAAGAATGGTTGTCGGTACCATCAGGACGGGTGCGCTTAATGGTATGTTTCAATGCGTACACTACACCTGCATTCACTGCCATTGAACTGAGCGTGATGGCCAATCGGTGCTTCATGTCGTTCTTGCCTTCCACACCTACTAACTTCAGTGTATAGCAAGTAGCCATTGGCACATACTGAAGCACATTGTCTATGCCATCACCATGATACCTTTTATAGGTCTGTGCAGAGATTGGCAGTGCCCATACCAAGAGTAGTAAGATGGTTAATATATTCGTTTTCATGCTGCAAAAATAACGCAAGCCAAGTGAAATACAAAATAATGCACAATAAAAATGCTCTTCTATTTTATTGCCAAAGCATTACAATAGCCACCCAAACAGGAAAACAGCGAAACCCTACATTCACGTAAAGTCTCGCTGCTAATCAAGGTAATTGTATTCTTTTACCTCAACCAATACCTGAAAGAATCTTTTCCTCAAAAACTGTCACAACTTACTTATCTTACAAAAACCTTTTTATGATTGACTATATACATTCCTTTCACTAATCCCGTTACGGCCTTCAAAACTGAAGTAGGTTGCGCAAACTGACGCACCATGCGGCCGTCTATAGTGTAAACCTTCGTACATACTGCAGCATTGCCACTATTACTTACCGCAGGGTCAATGCCCGAAGAATGCTGAAGGGTAACATCTGTAACCATATATTTGCCATCCTGCTGTGAGGCACTTATTTCATAATACTTTGTTTCTGCTATATTCTCTACATTCAAGGTCTGTGGAGAGCCTGAGCCGGTACTGAACACAAAGCTAACATAGTCGGTAGAGTTGTTGAGTGCGTATTGCTTCATAAACCAATTCTTGCCGTCTACTGATACCGTAGTAGACACATTGTCGCCAGGCCAATTGATGTTGCTCGGTGCATGCGTTCCATCGCCTCCCCATGACCAGAAATTAACATTGCCCCAACCTACATTGTCAGTATTGACATAAATGGAGATGTCATGCTTCTCAAAGCTGCGGAAATCATAGTGTCGGGTAATGACACCGCTCACCACTCCATTCTTCAGCAAGCCCACTTTCAAGGTTGTTTCACCGCTATCAAAGTTTATCTCCGTTCCGTTGGCAACGGCAGTACTTTGTGCCGTAGGCTCTGTGCCGTCAGTAGTATAGACAAGTTGAGCGGTAGCATCTGCAGAAACGGCTGTCAAAGTAATGCCCTTTTGCTCCTCATAAGTGCCGGAAGGCAGGCTGGTCCATGCTGTCTCCGCATTTTTAGACAGATAATAAGCATAGTTGCCGCCCTTGCTCACACACTCATAGTCGGCGCTGTTTACCGTTCCTGTGGGCCAAGCCTTGCTGCCCAACATCACTATTACGCTCTTGCCGTCTGTGCCATCCACTTTCATGACGTATTGATTGGTCTTGGACTGGAGCTGCTCAGTAGTGCTCTGATTGCTGATGCCTGCCGTTTGGCGTGCGTAAATCATCTGCTTGATGCTCTCCTTGTAGCTTTTCCAATGGGGCAAGAAGATACAAGGTGTGCCCGGAGCAGCCAAAATAAAGGCGTTGGCAGCCAACTGATTGGCCTTGGTTTCACTGTCGTTGCCACGCTGATAGGTATCATGATTGTCTACAAAAGTTACGGCATAGCGCTTGTAATCGCCGTTGGCAAGATAGTTGTCTGCCATTTTGTTCCAGTCTTTACCCGTGTTGCAGCAGTCGCGCAGCAGATATTTCAGTGCAAAATCAAAGGCTGCCGACTGTATCTTTCCGTCATGGGCTGTGCCTGATACCCAGCGTTCCAAAGCCGTGGCGTTGCCGTCCCAATATTCACCTACTGAGTAAGTGGGATTAGCGGCAGCATTATACATGCCTGTATATTGGGCGGCATAACCCTTCACCATATCGTAACGGAAACCTGCATAGCCTAAATCGTTGAGTAGGAAATCGAGATATGCCTTTATCATAGTCTGTGCATTGGTGCTGGTATGGTCTATGTCGCGTGCGCCGTCAAAGTCATCGCCCGTATCATTGGCACCTGTCGGCTTCACCTCAGCCTGTGCGGCAGTCTTGCCATTGTCATCGTTGGCACAAATATCAGCAGGTGTCATGGTGTAAGTTACGCCTTTATAGGTTTCCTCAGGAAAACCCATCCAAGTGTCGGGCAACGATGAACGATGATTGATTACCACATCTGCTATGGTGCCAATGCCCTGCTTTTTGAATGTATCTATCATGGAACGAAGCTGCGCTTCATTGCCAAACGAACTGTTATAATTGCTAAACCAGTAGAGGTCATTATAGCCCATAGAAGGTTCTGAGGCTGATTTGCCGCTTTGAGGTATCCACACCAATCGGAAGAACTCGCCCAACTCGTTCGCCTGACTCTCAAGATTGGTCCACTGAGTGTCGGCATAAGAGTCCCAATAGAAGCCTTGCAACATGACGCCTTGATAGTTGGCTGGCCATCCTTGAGCTGATGCAGACAATGCGGCAAATGCGGTCAAAAGTGTTGTAAAAATCTTTTTCATAGGTACATACGTTTTAGTTAACGGTACAAAATTAGTTACTTTAGCCTTTATTGCTTCTCATTACGGTGTCATTAATGGCTGTTTTTGTGTGCAAACGTTTACATACTCAAACTGACATACGTACCGACTGTTATTCCCAACTACAAGAAAAGCGTGCTGTCTACAATAGACAACACGCTTTTCCGATATGTTTCATCGGCATGGCTTTAGGCTTTTCACTTGCCGAAAGTCTCATCATGCCACTTGTATGTCATTACTCTGCATCTTTGGCAATAACAGGCACACGCACCACTTGCTGCACACCCTCATCGTTGTAGACAAACGCAACCACTGACACATTATTCTCATTCCAGTTAGAAGGCAGCGTATAAGTGTACTCAGAGTTGGACACCTGCTCTTTTGCCAAGCTGAAATCGGTGCCCCAAGTGCCGTTTACCGCAGCACGGAACACATGGTTGTGTACATAATTTGGATTGGTCTTGCCTTTCCAGTCGGGGTCGTCAGCCGGCATAATTTGGGGAGCTACAATATTGTCTTCCACCAACCATACCTGCAACTTGCCTTTGATGTCTGACTCAATGGCAGAAGCCTCCACACTGACGGTAAGCTTGCGGTTGCTGTCATTATAACTATTGGTAACATTGAGCGACATGGGAGCCACGGCATATTCGGTCAACACCTTTCTTACAGCCACGCCCCAATAGTCTTTGTCTATCAGACCCGTCATGCGGTTCACGTTTCCGATAGGCTGGGCAGACACGCCCACGGCATTGGCATATTCCTTGCCGGTCTCTGTCATCAGTCCAACCTTTGTCTTGTCGTCTACAGATATACCTAAACCGCAGTGTATTCCCACCGCAATAATATTGTCGGCACCATACTCATTCATCAAGCTCTCTATCTCCTCGGTAGCATGAGGGCAATTGGTACAGTTCTGACCTGTATAGTCTTCTATCAATACTGCACGCTTGGCCTCTGCCGGTTTTACATAGATAAGGCGCTGGCCCTCGTCTATATTGCTGCACGAAGCACTCAGCAAAGCCACTGTCATGGCAGCAAAGCCATATATAATATGCTTTATGTTCATTGTCATTTAGAAATTATAGTTATACGAAATGGTTACACCTTTGCTCTCCGGCACATAGCGGCACACACCTCCCGAACAGTTGAAACCTGCACGTGTGCGCCCGTAACCCACCTGCAAACGGTGAGACCCGGCGTTGAACGTGATGAAACCTTGGTAATAGTGGTCGTGGGTTTCGCCACTGTTGTACATGTCAGACACGGTAAACATCCAGTGAGGAAGTACCGACAGCTCCAACAGCCCAAACCACCAGTCGCCCTGGGCATCGTCGGTAGAGAGGTATTGAGCCTCGCCACGCAAGGTGAATTTCTTGTTGAAACGGTATTTACCGTCAAGAATAAAGATGTCTGAATGTACCATTCCTACGTCTTTACCGTCTTCGCGCTCTATGGTTTTCAGTACGGTATTGTTGTAGAACTGGTTCATATACATCAAGTTCAGCGAGAACGACTTGGACAGTTTCTTGCCAATCTGGAAGTTCAAGTCTTGATAATAGGTCTCGTCGCCCCATTTCCAAAAAGCTGATCCATAGCCGTCAGTGCCCTTTACATTGCCGTTTACGGCATGGCTGTTGCGGTCCAAGGCATGTACATGAGAGAAATTTACCTTGAAGTCGGTGCCATACTTGCCGCCCAACAGCGTATGACGCTTGAACTTATAGCCGAAAGCGGCTTGATAAGCCCACTCACCATTAGGCTGTGTAGCGTAAGGATAGAGTGCGGCAAGGGCGTAAGTCTGGTCCATGGTAAAGGCTGGCAAGTGGTTGATACTTGATGCCGATGAACTTAAAGCCTCTGAACGCATGCTCTTGAACTGCATGTTGTCGCTGCGCTTGGCCTGCAACAAGATACTCATACCACTCTTTGAGTAAGAGGTTGACAGCATAGCCACTGTTCCTTTGCGGTAGATGAAAGGGAACTTTCCATCGTTTGAAGGGTCGTCAGTCTTCCATGCGTATTCACCCAAGATGTTGAAGTTTCCTGCTTGCAGGTTAGCTCTTACGTCAAAGGCATTTACATTCTCCGGCAGATTAAGTATATGAGAAGCGTCTGACATGATAGTCTCATCGGCTTTTTCATGTTTGTTGACCCAAGAACCTCCCAATGTAAGGTAGGTGTTGTGCTCTTGCATGCCTTTCAGCCATTGGTCAACGTTCAATTCCAAGTCTCCGCCTGATATCCAACTGTCATTATGCGACCAATAACGGCGCTGCTTTCCAGAAAGAGCCTTGACGGTAACACCTTGAAGGGGCTTTACTACCAGGCGTCCGCCCAATATAGAGTTGTCTATACCAAGGCTGCGCTCCTCATAGGTACGAAGAATAAAGCCTGAGCCAAACTGCTCATAGAAGTTACCGACGGTAAGGTCCCACTTGTCGTAATGCGCTTTCAAGTACATGTAAGGCACGCCCCATCCGCGAAAGCCTTTGTCGTCGAAGCCAGGCAACGGGTGCTTGGTAAACTCAAAGCGTGCTCCTGCATCAAGATGCTTGCTCATCACGTTTACGTCTGCATAGGTATTGGTCAGTGCCCACTCGTTTACTTTACGTTCATGGTCGCCCGAACCTACTGTTCCTCCTTGCGGTATGAGCACATCGCTCTGTACGCTTCCGCTGACGGTTATCTTGTTTCCACCGTCTTCCTGAGCTGCTGCCGGCAGGACTGCCATAGCCAACAGTAACGCAGAATAAAGTTTATTGTTCATGAAAATATAGGATATTTGTTATAATTCGCATAAAAGACAAAAAGCAAAAAGGCAAAAGCACAAAACCCATAGACCGCCATGGCTGTGGCACACCCACTGCTGCCGATCTTGTTTTTTCCTTTTGCTCTTTTGCTTTTATTGCTTTATTTTACAAGCTCTCTAACCTTTTCTATGAGTTCTTCCTCAGCACCTTCGGTGTAACCGTTATGCTTGTAGACAATGTTTCCCTTGCCGTCAACAATCAAGGTATAAGGAATCATCTGCACACCCAAGGCACGCTTGAACTCGCTGTTAGGGTCGAGCAGCACTTCATATTTCCATCCGTGTTCGTCAACAAGGGGCTTTACCTTGTTGATATTCTGTGCTTGGTCAATGGAAACGGCTATCAGTTTGACACCTGTCTCTTTCTGCCAGTCTTCATACACCTCACTAATGGCGTTCAGCTCGCGGTTACAGGGTTTGCACCATGTAGCGAAAAAGTCAATGATAATTGGCTTTCCGTTATTAGACAACTCATTAGTCTTTACTGTCTTGCCGTCAATGCTTTTCAGTGTAACGGCAGGAAGCTGAGCACTTGCCATCTCAGCAATGCCCAGAATCATCATGATTGTAAATAAAATACGCTTCATTTTCTTATAGTTATCTATTGTTTATACTTTTGCAAGCCATGTACTTCTCTTGCTGTCAGCAGAGATACTGTAGTTCACCATACAGCAAAGGGGCATCTCCAGTCAGCCGAAAAGTTTGGCTTTTTTGGCAATATTGCAACTAACTTGCTTATCTTGGCGACAAAAGTAGTAATAATATAGGTAAGTCGTTGCGCTATTGCTGTTAATTTGCGTTAATACTATTGTTTTTCGTTACATATTGAACAGCTTTACTGTCGTTTATGACCTATTGTCCCAAAGCAACACTATTACAACTCAAGAGCATAATTCTTGCCTTCCAAGAGCTATGCTTTCAGCAGGCAAATACCCCATTTTGGGAATACGAGAGTCATGCTTGTACCAGTGCACTGGCATTCAACATATTATATACGCCATAAGAGATGCCCCGTCAAGTGCAGTACAATCAGAATCCGTAAGTCAATCCCAAACGTGCCTCAAAGGTCTCTGAATGTACATCATCGTGATACTTGTAGTGCGTATCGCGCACATAATAAGACAGAAACAGGTCCAAGCTCCACTTGTTTTTCAGGAATATCTGCATTCTTGGGTTTATCACCAACAAGGCTGCATTGCCTTTGTCGCCTTGAGCATTGAGATAGAGCGGGTCTGTGTGGGCAAGGTCTTTGCCCTCATAACCTTTCCAAGTGTATATTTTGTAAAAGTCGGCATTGACGATAAATCGTCCAAACTTAGGCAGTTCCAGCCGGGTCTGTGCCTTTGCACTGAAGCCACTGCCCATGTTATAGTCGCGGTCTATTACATTATAATAGTCGCTCAGCGAGCCGCCCAATAGTATGCCGTCTACAAAGAGACGCTGCTCCAAGCTGCCGATATTGCCCACACTGGGGAAACGGTATATCAAACCGGGACCCACACTGGCTGCTTCCGATATGCGGTAAGGCACACGCTGGCTGCCGTCTTTTACAGGTTGCGAGTCGTAATAGTTGAAATGCTGGAAGAAGCCAAACAAGGCATTCATGTTCTTTCCTTCGTAAAGGGTGGTGCTCCACAGCTTTCCAAGCAGATGAACACTGCTGACAAGGGGCTGGTTGGCACTCAAGCCAAAGGTAACATTGGCGGAAAAATAGTCGTAAGGCTTGCTTTCATCGCTGTCAAAGGGGTCTCCATAGCCCAGAAACAGGTCTATATAAGGATTGTTTTCGCCACGGAATACTCCCCCTTCATCCGCCAAATAGCGGTCGCCCACTGTAACATTGAAACCCACGGGGGTAGTGTGATAGTCATGATACTTGTAATAGCTGGTGCGCACTCGCCACGCATCGCCGCTGATAATGCGGTTAAAGCCTTGTATAGGGTTGATGATGGTGGCTGCCAACTCACGCCAAAAACGGCTGATTCCACGGTCGTGGTCGTTTAATACCAATGCACTGATTCTGTGGGTAACCTCGCCTATGCAGATACCTCCAAAGGTAGTGGCCATCAGGTCGTTGATAGCAGGTGGCTCTATCTCGCCTGCCAGCTCCCACATCAAGCTTCCGCAAAAAGAGTAAGGGGCTGATTCCCAGAAGCTCAAGCCATTGCTTCGGGCAGAATTAAAGTAGAGCCCGCCATGGTAAGGGTGGGCAAACAGGTTGGTGGAAAACTGGTCGTTGTCCCACACAAAGCCATTCTTTATATTGTGCTTGATGCTGTGCAGACTTATCTTGGCAAAGTCCTCGTTCATCACAAAGCGGTCAAAGCCGTTTACCAACATATTAATGCCCACCACCTCAAGGGCAGCTTTCCACGGGCGCTTGATACTATTCTCCGGATTGTTGAAGGCAAACAGGTTGGTAGAGTCTGTCAAGTCTGCATCGTTTCCCAACAGCATATAATTGTTTCTGATATGGCTGCGGTCGTATCTGATAGCCAATCCCGCCTCAAAAACAGGTCTGCTGCGGTACTTGTGCTGATGATAGTAATAACGGGTGTCGCCGTATCCCACCGAAGCAAAGGCCGACAAGGTGCGGTTAATCTGACAGTCTACGTTGGCACGGACCTGCAACGAGTACAGGCGTTCAGGCTTGGTGGCAGAATTCTGCTGAAAGGTCTCTATATGAAAGAAGCCCACATCGCCACTGACCGACCATCGGGGCGACAGCTGAAAGTATTGTCCGATGCGGTAATAGAGCGAACCAGAAAAGCGTTCATCCAAACCCATATAGTGGGTTCCGAAGCCAAGTATATTGTAAGTACTGCGGTTTCTGAAGCGGAAAGCCACATTCATCTTGTTGCTGTTGCCGCCAAAGAGCATCATGTCAACACGGGTCTTGGGGTTGATATTCACCAATCCTATCTTATGGGCGGCAGTATCACGGCTGTAATTGACCACTCCTATCTGCACGCCTCGCGGATGACTCACACAGACATTGATAAATCCTAACTGCTGACCGTTCAGCGTATCGGCATAATTATAAGTGCCTATCTGCAACCCGCGCATGTAAGAAGAGCTGATATTGCTGACAGCAGACAGCTGGATACCACGCTTTACGCCGTGCGATATGTTGGTAATTCCACTGATTTGCAAACCCCTAAAGGGTTGCAGACTGATGTTGCTCATAGCCGAAAGCTGCACACCGCACATACGGGAAGCCACACTTGACAAGCCTGAAAGTTGCACACCGTGCATACTGTTGCGCACATAAGACGACATCAGGTTGAGCTGCATACCCGACAAACGGCTGGCTCCACCTATCAGTCCGAGATTCAGCCAGGTGTATTGCAACGAGTCTTTGCTGCCACCACGCAATGAAACAGCCAATTCATGATAACGAGTCTGTTTGTTGACTATGGTGTCTGTCGGCAACGTCTGTGCAGTTGCAGTGGGCACACAAAGTGCCATACACGACAATACAGCTGCACACACGGCAATAAAACAATCATGTGTAAGTGTCTTTATTGGATACATATTATTGATAAATGAATTTTTGTTATATGATAAAAAAGATGCTCAATATTGACAATTCAATAACAAAAGAAGCCTCAACATACCGCATCTGCTTATGCCTTACGCTGCTTCTACCTTACTGCAAAGGTATGAAAAGATAGACATATCTGCCACATTTTGCGGCATTTTATATACAATCAGGTAAAAATGGTAGAAAAATAGGTAAATAAAACACACATGTGCTTCCTATAATTTATTACTTTTGCAACTGCAACAAAGCATTCTTTGACGATGGAACAGATTATTAAAATTGACAGCATCGACGATTACAACAAGCTGTATGGCTTCCAGACATGGCACCCTTTGGTGGCTGTGATAGACATGAGCACACTGACCGACTATCCGTTTCCGAAGGAAGTAACTTACAGCTACGGCCTTTATGCCCTCTTTCTGAAGCAAACCTATTGTGGAGACATGACCTACGGGCGTATGCCGTACGACTATCAAGAGGGCACTATCACCAGTTTTGCCCCAGGGCAGGTAGTACACATAAAGCATTTGGACAATTTCAAGCCCAATGCTTTGGGACTGTTGTTTCATCCAGACCTGATCAAAGGCACATCGCTCGGACAGGGCATCAAGCAGTATTCTTTCTTTGCCTACTCGTCAAGAGAGGCATTGCATCTCTCGGAACAAGAGAAAATGATTTATCAAGACTGCCTTTCCAAAATCAAGATGGAGGTGGAACGACCTATTGATAAGCACAGCAAGAGGCTGATTTGCCGCAACATAGAGCTATTGCTCGACTACTGCATGCGCTTCTACGACCGCCAATTCATTACCAGAGAGAATGTCAATACCGACCTGTTGGCAAAGTTTGAAAGCGAATTGGACAAGTATTATCAGGAACAACAGGTCATAAGAAACGGACTGCCCAGCGTAAAATACTTTGCCGACAAATGTTTCTTGTCGCCCAACTACTTCGGCGACTTGGTAAAGAGAGAGACTGGACGCACTGCCCAAGAGCTGATACAGAACAAGGTCATTGACTTAGCTAAAGAACTGTTGCTGGGCACCAACAAAACGATTAATGAGATAAGCCTTGAATTGGGCTTTCAATATTCACAACACTTCAACCGCTATTTCAAGCGGAAAGTGGGTATTCCACCCAATGAATTTAGGAAAAAATAAAGAAAAGACAGGTGTCCTGCACCTACATGATATAACCAGTCAGCCCTTCATTATGTATTTGCCAATGTGCACATAACGAAGGGCTGGCCGTTTATACATGCCACAGAAGCGCCATATACTTGCGTGGTTATCGTTGACAGACCGTGCTTTTTCATTTGATATATCGCCAGACAAACGCCTTTACACGAGCTGTATAGTCAGCAGGATGGTCCATATAAGCACGCGCATGTCCCGACTTTGGCGCTATCCAAAGGGCTTTGGGTTGTGGCTTGGCAGCATAAAGGCGATAGACCATGCGGGTGGGTACAAAGGTGTCTGCACCGCCATGGATAAACAGCATGGGCTGACGGCAGCGTGCTACTTGCCGCAATGGCGAAGCCTGACCAAAGCTCCAGCCGTAGCGCAGACGGCAAAGCGCAGAGGTAGAATACATCAAGGGGAAGGCAGGCAGAGCGAACTGGTCGTGCAATTGCTGCTCAAACTCGTCCCAAGCACTGGTGTAGCCGCAATCTTCAATAAAGCACTTGATATAGGATGGCACACTGTCTCCTGCCACACACATGGTGGTGGCAGCACCCATTGACACGCCATGCACCACCAACTGCACACTGTCCGTGGGCGTAGCAAAGAGATCGTGCGCTATCTTGGCCCAGTGTTCAATGTCCAACCGGTCATTCCAACCCATCTGTATGTGGTCGCCCTGACTCAAGCCATGCGCATAGAGGTCGGGCATCAGCACATTATAATGCAGGTCGCGGTTGAACATGCGCCCGTAACATGCAGACAAACTGACAGCACAATCTTTGTAGCCATGCACCAGCAGGGCTGTACGCCCATGGGCAGAATCAGCCCGCAGGTAGAGGGCATGCGCCTTATAGCCGGAGGGCATCATGACAAATGTGTCGCACAGCAGGCCATGAGCGGTCAAGCTGTCCATCCACGGCTTCATATCGGGCATGCGCTGATAAAGCAAACGGTAAGCAGCTGCCATGTCGCCACGATGCTCACGAGGGGTGAGCGAATAGGACAGCATGTAGAAGCTGCCCCCTACCACAGCACCCAATACCAACAATAATGCCATGCAAACGGTTATAAGAATCGTTTTTTTCTTCATATTCAAGATGATATATAATACGAAAAGAGGCAAGTCCCTGCATGTATTACACCACACGCAAACCACTTGCCAACTATAAATAGTCCATAAACTGATGTCCCGTACGGGGCATCAACAGGTATTCAAAACCAAAAGCACAAGGAAATACGCTACTGATTGATGATGCGTTTGGCAAAGAAGCGAACGGGATACCATACCGAAGCAAAGCCTACTGCTACCACCGTGATGAACACGAGGACAATGTCGGTAGGATGCACACTTACAGGGTAAGCATCTACTACAAACGAGCCACTGCTCTGGCCCAACGCTACCAAACCGTAAGTCTGCTGCAACCAACACAGCAACAAGCCTATGCCAATGCCCAACAAGGCTCCTATGGCAGATATCATACGGCCTTCAAACAAGAATATCTGTATAATATGACGGTCGGAAGCGCCCAAGTTTCTAAGGGTAACCACATCGTTTTTCTTGTCGATGATGAGCATAGACAGCGAACCGATGATATTGAAGCATGCCACCACCAATATAAAGGTAAGGAAGATATAGGCTATAAACTTCTCTATCTTCATGATTTTAAAGGTATCGGCCTGCTGCTCCAAGCGGTCGAGCACCTTGAACTTAGTGCCTGCTATCTGCTGCATCTGTCGCTTGACGGCAGACAAGTCGCTGCCAGGCTTCAGTCGTATCTCCAACTGAGAGATTCGCCCTTGCTGGCCAAACAGGTTGCGGGCAAACGACAGCGATGTCAATACATAGTTGGCATCATAGCGGGCTTGCCTTACCGAGAACACTACACCCGGACTGATGAGCGAGTCTTCTACAAAGCCCTCGGTAGGATTCATCATGTCCAACTGCCCCTCACGGCGAGGCGCATATATTTTAAGCTGTCCTTCCCAATTGGCTGGCATGCCCAACTGGTCAGCCAAGCGAACACCCACACAACCATATTGCAGATTGGCAGCATGCAGTTCGAAGCTGCCGTCTCCGTAGAGTATATCGTTGATATGCGTAAGTTGGCTGAAGTTATCGTCTACACCTTTTACCACAACCATAGCTTGTTGCCCCTTGTAGAAGGCCAATGCCTGGTCTTCAACGCTCTCTGTCGTAACATCTACTTGCGACAACTCCTTTATTTGCGTGAGCACAGGGTCGTCTGCCGCCACGGTCTTTCCCTTTGCCGGCACTACCTCCAGCTGGGGGTCAAACGATGTGAGCAGGGATGCCACCAAATCGTGAAAGCCATTGAAAACGCTCAGTGTTACCACCAAAGCCATGGTGGCCACCGCCACACCTACCACGCTGATGCCACTGATAATGTTGATAACGTGGGTGCTCTTCTTGGAGAACAGGTATCTGCGGGCTATGTAAAAAGGCAGGTTCATTTCTTCAGCAACTCGTCTATATGCTCAATGTAATCAAGCGAATCGTCTACAAAGAAGCGCAGCTCCGGTATGATGCGCAACTGGTTTCTTACTCTTGTACCCAGCTCATAGCGAATGGTCTTTTCGCTGGCAGTGATGTTTTTGATCATCTCGTCGCTCTTCTCCGATGGAAAAATGCTCAGATAGGCAGTGCAGATGCTGAGGTCTGGACTGATGCGGCAACGGGTTACACTGACCATTACACCGTGCATCATGCGTGTTTGCGCCTGAAATATAAGGCTCAGCTCCTTCTGAAGCAGCCTTGCTATACGATTTTGTCTTGTTTCTTGCATAGTTGTAAAAATGTTATTTGTAGTGCAAACTTACACATTTTTTCTGACATAAGCAGGTGTATGCTCTGTTTTTTACGTGTTTTCACTCATTTTAGGCTTTCCGTTTCGCATTAAATTTCTTTAATAATAATTTTCATAAATATCTCATTTACAACGATATAACAATTCTTATACACTATTCTTCCATTGCCTTTGCCAAGCAGCAATGGAAATGTATCATTCCACTGTCGCAACAAGAGCACTGCAATCGGTTGCCAACAGCAGTGCTTTGGGCAGACGAAAGGGCTGCAATCGGCAACCGATTGCAGTGCTCTTGCAACCCGATTGCAGTGCTCCCGGAAAGCCATCAAACGCTACTGTAGCAAATATCCGGCAGTCCCTGTCTCTCGACACGGCACTGTCGGCTCTCTTTTGAAATTATGAATGTACAAATAATGCCTTGAACAGATTGCATGAGCAAGCCTGTTCAAGCAGTCTGTCCGCCACTACTCAACCACAGGTCGATAGGCTTGCTCATGCACACCTGCCACGGCACGGCCGCTGGGGTCATTCTTGCCACGGAACGAGGCGTCCCAAGCCAAAGCCTCAGCAGTGCTGCAAGCCACACTGGGCACACTGGGCACAGAGCGTGCCGCAGAGTCGCTGGGAAAGTGTTCGGCAAAAATGGAACGGTAATAATACTCCTCTTTATTGCGCGGTGGGTTAACAGGAAAGCGTTCTGCAGCATGTGCCATCTGCTCATCACTCACAAGGTCGGCAGTAATCTGCTTCAGCGTGTCTATCCATGAATAGCCCACGCCATCGGAAAACTGCTCTTTCTGCCGCCAAACCACAGCCTCCGGCAACATGTCGGCAAAGGCCTCTCTTACTATCTTCTTCTCTATCGTCTGACCAGGGCACATCTTGGCCTTGGGATTGGTGCGCATGGCCACATCCAAGAACTCCTTGTCAAGAAAGGGCACACGGCCTTCTACACCCCAAGCGGCAAGACTCTTGTTGGCACGCAAGCAGTCGTAGAGATGCAGTTTGGAGAGTTTGCGCACCGTCTCTTCATGAAAAGCGCGTGCATCCGGTGCCTTATGGAAATACAGATAGCCGCCAAATATCTCATCGGCACCCTCGCCCGAGAGCACCATTTTGATGCCCATGCTCTTGATAACACGTGCCAAGAGATACATAGGCGTAGACGCACGCACGGTGGTAACATCGTAGGTCTCGATAAAATAGATAACATCCCTGATGGCATCCAGCCCTTCTTGTATTGTATAATTGATTTCATGGTGCACCGTGCCTATATAGTCTGCCACCATTTTGGCCTTTGCCAAGTCGGGAGCGCCCTTTAGCCCTACGGCAAAAGAGTGGAGACGTGGCCACCAGGCAGCCGACTTGCCGTCTTCTTCCACACGATGAGGGGCATACTTCTGGGCAATAGCGCTGATGACAGACGAGTCCAAGCCGCCACTGAGCAGTACGCCATAAGGCACATCACTCATGAGCTGGCGGCAAACAGCGTCTTCCAATGAAGTGCGAATGGCCGACACACTGACAGGATTATCAGCCACATTATCATAACTGAACCAATCGCGGGTGTAGTAGCGCTTCATCTGTCCGTCTTTACTGCTCAAGTAATGACCCGGCAAGAACGGCTCATAGCGATCGCAGTTGCCCTCCAAGGCTTTCAGTTCACTGGCCACATACACCTTGCCGTCTGCATCATAGCCTATATAAAGAGGTATTACGCCTATCGGATCACGCGCTATCAGATATTCATCGGTCTCGGCATCATACAGGGCAAAGGCAAATATGCCGCTCAGGTCTTCCAAAAAGTTGACGCCTTTGTCGCGATAAAGGGCCAAGATGACCTCACAATCGCTGCCCGTCTGAAACTGATAGCTGGCGGTATAGCGCTGACGGATGTCTTGATGATTGTAAATCTCGCCATTGACCGCCAATACCTGTTTCTTGTCAGGACTGAACAAAGGCTGCTTGCCCGACTCCGGGTCTACAATGGAAAGGCGCTCATGGGCCAAAATAGCTGAGCCACCACAATAGATACCGCTCCAATCAGGACCGCGGTGACGTATCTTCTGACTCATGCGCAAGACTTTCTGACGCAAGGCTTGCGACTGCTGCTGGATATTGAATATTGCTACTATACCACACATAGGCTGTCAAATTTAAAATGATAGCGGCGTCTGTTTGCCACTGTCAATATGGATTATTTCTTTTTGTTGTTGTCAAGTTTATTACAGCCTGTCAATGCAATGGCTGTTGCCAGGCTTGATTATAAAAGAGATAAATAGGTGCGCCACACTCAAAAGGGGCGTGGCGCACCGCAACTATTGTCAAAACAAGCCATCAGTTATAACAAGACTCGCCATGCTCATAGATATCAAGTCCTTCTTCTTCAATACGCTTGTCAACCCTAAGACCTGCTATCTTCTTGATACTCCAGAAGAGAATGATACCTGCCACGGCTGCCCACACATCTATACAGACAATGCCTAAGCACTGTGCGCCAAAGAAAGCGAAACCACCACCGTAGAAAGCACCGCCGTCAACAGCCAGCAGACCGGTAAGAAGGGTACCGAGAATACCGCAAACGCCATGTACTGAACTGGCACCAACGGGGTCGTCAATGTGCAACTTTACATCTATAAACTCAATGGCAAATACAAGTACAACACCGCAAATGGCACCAATGACGAGTGCTCCCAAAGGCGATACGAGGTCGCAACCGGCTGTAATGCCTACCAAACCTGCCAAAATACCGTTTAAAGTGAGCGAGAAGGATGGCTTGCCATACTTGATCCAAGAAGTAAACATGGTGGCCAAGCCGCCTGCCACGGCTGCAAGGTTGGTGGTAAGGAACACATGCGAGATAGCCACACGGTTGACCTCGCCGGATGCTGCCAACTGAGAACCAGGGTTAAAGCCAAACCAACCGAACCACAAGATGAACACTCCTAATGCGGCAGCCATAAGGTTGTGACCGGGAATAGCACGGCTCTTGCCCCGCTTGTCGTACTTGCCAAGACGCGGACCAAGGGCTATGGCACCGACCAAAGCCAACACGCCGCCTACGGAATGGACAATGGCACTACCGGCAAAATCATGGAAGGTGGTGCCGAAAGTGGTCATCATAAAGCTGGAAGGGTCTGCATTGCAAAGCCAGCCGCCACCCCATGTCCAGTGTCCCTCAACAGGATAGATAAGCAGGGAGATAAAAAATGAGTAGATACAATACATGGAAAACTTGGTGCGCTCTGCCATAGCACCTGATACAATGGTAGCTGAAGTGGCGCAGAACACTGTTTCAAATATCAGAAAACCCTCGGTAGGAAGATCCCCGCTGTAGAAAGACAGGTCGCCAAAATTAGGCATTCCGATAAAGCCTTCGCCATTGCTGCCGAACATAAAGCCAAAACCTACAAACCAGAAGAGTACCGAACCCACCATAAAGTCAACAAAATTCTTGAACAGAATGTTGGCGGTATTCTTGCTTCTGGTAAAACCAGCCTCGCAAAGTGCAAAGCCCGGCTGCATGAAAAACACTAACATGGCTGCCAATAGCATCCACACCGTGTCTAACGAAATGCCTAAATCGGCTACTGATTTTGATACCGACTCAATGGTCTCAGTGGCTAAATATAATGTTGTCATAATCTTGAATTTTAAATGTTGTGTGCTGTTATTATCCCTATTTATCGGCCGTTATCCACACTATCAATGGATGTATCCAGACAAGATGCCTTGTTGCAAATGCCGATTTACTTGCCGGCAAGTCTATAATAAAATGCCTTGAAAGGCTAAAAAATACTCTCTAACTATTGCTGATAATCTATATTTGATTGTAATACCTAATACTCTGACTTGCCTTACATATATGTTATGTTTCTATATATACATGCTGGTTCTTGTCTGTTGTTGCCTAATGGTAAAAGGCAATGATTGCAGTTAATGCTTAACTCTCCTGCTCCGCATTATACAGAGCTATGTCTCCACGCTCACCTGTACGTATTCTGATAGAGTCTTCTACTGGAATAACGAAGATGCGCCCATCGCCAATCTCTCCCGTTTTGGCAGCACCCTGCACAGCGGCTATGGTCTTCTCTACATTCTTGTCACGCACCACGATACTGACGAGCACACGTTCAATACTACTGGTGTCGTACATCACACCTCTATAAATACGCGCCTGGCGCATCTTGCCCTCACCTCTTACATCATAATAAGAGAACCATTCGATGTCGGCTGCAAGCAAAGCTTCCTTCACATCGTCAAACTTTGTCTTTCGAATGATAGCTTCAATCTTTTTCATATCTACTTCTCTATTTATAAGTTATATACAAATTATTATGTCATTATGTAAATTTTACACTGCAAAATTAGTGCATTTTGTTTTTATATGCAATATTTTTATATCACAACGAAATAACTTTTTCTATACAAATTTAAATTTAGAAGACAGTATTTTCTATTTAATTTCAATTTGAAAGTAAAATATATAGAATATAAGCAAAGTGTAATTACAAATGCAAAGTAGCGAAAATAATGGAAGAATTTATCGCTATTCACTAAATAGATTACGATTTAATTAAAATAATAGCAATAAAATTACAATTTGAAATTAACACGACCAATCATGCATTTCAAAATAATAGTTTTACTTAAAATTATATAATTAAGGGTCAAACAGTTTTTGTGTTTAACCAATTTGTTGTAAATTTGCAGCAGATTTAAGGCAAAAAGAAATTAATAAAGGTTCAAGTTAGACAAAATGACACGGCAAAAAATCAAGTTTACAAAGATGCACGGAGCAGGTAATGATTATATATACGTTAACACCTTATTATATAATATACCTCAACCCAACGCTACCGCCATCAAATGGAGTGCTTACCATACTGGCATCGGCAGCGATGGCTTGGTGCTGATTGGTCGTGCCGACACCGCAGACGCTGACTTCTCAATGAGAATATTCAATGCAGACGGCTCCGAAGCCATGATGTGCGGCAACGCATCAAGATGCATCGGCAAGTACCTTTATGATAAAGGTATCACCGACAAGACATCAATCAGATTGCAGACGCTGTCTGGCATCAAGATTCTTGACTTGCACCTGAAAGACAATAAGGTGGATACCGTAACGGTAGACATGCTTGCGCCACAATTTGATGTGCCGGAACAGTACATTACAGATAGCCAATCAGAAGGTGAACGCACACTGACAGCTGACGACAAAGAGCTGAGAGGCACTTTCGTTTCTATGGGCAATCCGCACTTTGTGATATTCGTTGATGATGTGGAGCATCTTGACATCGCACATTACGGCAAGCTAATGGAGCACAACAAGGCTTTTCCGAACCGCTGTAACATTGAGTTTGCACAGCTAACAGGCAACGGCAGCATCAGAACACGTGTATGGGAGCGTGGCAGTGGCATTACAATGGCATGTGGAACAGGCGCTTGCGCCACAGCGGTAGCGGCAGCCAAAACGGGCCGTAGCGGCAGAAAAAGCAACATTATAATGGATGGTGGCACCCTAAAAATAGAGTGGCGTGAAACCGACAACCATGTTTACATGACCGGTGGCGCCACTTTTGTGTTTGAAGGAGAAATAGAATTATAACAGCATATCGCAACAACAACACGATAAGGCTATACAATAATAAAAGAAAGAGGCAGTTAACAAGATAGTGCAGTACCTCTTGCTACCTATCGGAACACTGCCGGTTGCACACCGAGACGTGCAACTGAAACAAAACTTAACATCAATATAAAGATTATGGCATTAATAAACGAACACTATCTCAAGCTGACAAAGAATTATTTGTTTGCCGACATAGCAAAGAAAGTAAACGCTTTTAAGGTGTCTCACCCTAAAGCCGACGTCATAAGTCTGGGTATAGGCGATGTTACTCGTCCGCTATGCCCTGCCGTGATAGAGGCAATGCACAAGGCTGTTGACGAGATGTCTACCGTAGAAGGCTTTCATGGCTATGGACCGGAGCAAGGCTATATGTTTCTAAGAGAAGCTATCGTGAAAAACGATTTCCTGTCTCGTGGCATACATATCGACCCAAGTGAAGTGTTTGTAAACGACGGTGCAAAGAGCGATACCGGCAATATCGGAGAATTGGTAAGATGGGACAACAGCGTAGGTGTTACCGACCCGGTTTATCCTGTCTATGTAGACTCCAATGTAATGTGTGGTAGAGCAGGTTCATTGGTCAACGGAAAATGGAGCAATGTCACTTATATACCTTGCTTGGAAGAGAATAACTTTGTGCCACAGATACCCGATCACCGTGTAGATATCATCTATTTATGCTATCCTAACAACCCGACAGGAACAGTAATCACACGCGATGAGCTTAGAAAATGGGTGAACTATGCACTCAAAAACGATACACTGATATTCTATGATGCCGCTTATGAGGCGTATATACAAGACGATTCCATCCCCCACTCTATCTATGAGATAAAGGGAGCACGCAAAGTGGCAATAGAGTTTCACAGTTATTCCAAGACAGCTGGATTTACAGGCGTAAGATGTGGCTACACTATTGTACCGAAAGAGCTTACCGCTGCCAGCATGGATGGCAACGAACGGTATCCTCTCAACCCTATGTGGTATAGGCGACAGTGTACTAAATTCAACGGTACCAGCTACATCAGCCAGCGCGCCGCCGAAGCTATCTATTCACCAGAAGGCAAGAAACAAGTAAAAGAAGTTATCAATTACTATATGACTAACGCCAAACTGATGCGTCAGGCACTGACCAGCTTTGGCCTGAAAGTGTATGGCGGAGAAAATGCTCCCTATCTTTGGGTAAAGGTACCTGAGGGATCTGACAGCTGGAAGTTCTTCGAACAGATGCTGTATGGCGCGCAAGTGGTATGCACACCTGGTGTAGGCTTTGGTCCAAGTGGAGAAGGTTTCGTGCGTCTGACATCGTTTGGCAACCGCGAAGACTGCGAACGTGCACTCAAGCGCATTGGCGATTGGCTGGCAGGAAAGCAGGTTTGACACACCATACAATGGTTGCCGATTGCACAAGAGGCAATAAAGCAACTACACTGAGCAAACTTAAACAAGACCATACTGAAAGAGCACGTGCCTTGAAAGGATATAATCCAATGGGCATGGAAAAAGAAAACAAGGGCTAAGAACAGCGTTATGCTCCCTTACTTGCAATAACACGACACAACAATACACACACATTCACAAACAAAGAAAGGAAGAAAGTATGGTTAATTTAAAGACTCTTGGTTTAGCGGCAGTCGGCATGATTGCGCTTAACTCAACAATCAGTGCGCAAGACAAGGTTGAAGCTTCGGTATCAGCCGACTTCGTTAACCAGTATATATGGCGTGGGCAATATTGCGGAAGCGTCAGTGTGCAACCCTCATTGGGCCTCAGCTACAAAGGCTTCTCTATCGGAGCGTGGGGCAGCACAGAGTTGGTGAACCAGACATGTCCCAAAGAATTTGACCTTACAGTAAGCTACTCTACAGGCAAATTCAACGTAGGCATTACCGATTACTGGTTTGATAGCCCCAATGAGCGCTACTTCAGCTATGCGGCTCACAAGACCTCACATATATTTGAGGCCAATATAGGTTACGATTTCGGTCTGTTCTCAGCCCAATGGTATACCAACTTTGCCGGCAACGATGGCACCAACAAAGACGGAGACCGTGCTTACTCATCCTACGTAGAGCTGTCTGCACCGTTTACCTTAGGCGGATTGGGCTGGAAAGCCACGGTAGGTGCAGTGCCGTTTGCCACCACGCTATACGCCAAGGCCAACAGCTTTGCTGTTACCAATGTATCGCTGACAGCCACAAAGGACATAAAAGTAACCGATAGCTTTAGCTTACCTGTGTTTGCGGGCATTGCCACAAATCCGAGCACAGAGAAAGCTTACTTTCTGTGCGGATTTACTTTGAAGCCTTAGCCAATAGCTTTCCTGCCGCAAGGGCACAACAGTCTGAGCGGCAAAGGTACACAGCCAAAGGCTGACAAGGCGGAAACGCAGACTCAGATTGGTGCTAATAGCCCAAAACAATAAAAGAAATAATAAAATAAACTTAACGTATAAAAAACTTAAAACAATGGCAAATTTAAGATTTCAGGTTGTTGAAGAGGCATTCAAGAAAAAGCCTCTTGAAGTAATTGCTCCAGTAGAACGCCCATCTGAATACTTCGGAAAGTATGTATTCAACCGTGCTAAAATGTACAAATATCTGCCAGCTGACGTTTACGACAAGCTCATTGACGTGATTGACAATGGTGCTCATCTTGACCGTTCTATCGCAGATTCTGTAGCAGCAGGCATGAAGCAATGGGCTGAAGAGAATGGTGTTACCCACTATACTCACTGGTTCCAACCTCTTACAGGTGGCACAGCCGAAAAGCACGATGCCTTTATCGAGCACGATGGCAAAGGAGGTATGATTGAAGAGTTCTCTGGCAAACTGCTCGTTCAGCAGGAGCCAGATGCCAGTTCGTTCCCTAACGGTGGCATCCGCAACACTTTTGAAGCTCGTGGCTACTCTGCCTGGGATCCTACATCGCCAGTATTCATCATGGACGACACGCTGTGTATCCCTACTATATTCATTTCATACACAGGCGAAGCCCTCGACTATAAAGCGCCTTTGCTGCGTGCGCTCCATGCAGTGAACGTAGCTGCCACTGAGGTTTGCCACTATTTTGACCCCAATGTCAAGAAAGTAACCAGCAACTTGGGCTGGGAGCAGGAATACTTCTTGGTAGACGACGGCTTATGGGCTGCCCGTCCTGACCTCGTTTTGACCGGACGCACCTTAATGGGGCATGATTCTGCCAAGAACCAACAGATGGATGACCACTACTTCGGTACTATTCCAGACCGTGTACAGGCCTTCATGAAAGACCTCGAGATACAGGCACTTGAACTTTCCATTCCATGCAAGACCCGCCACAACGAGGTTGCACCTAACCAGTTTGAGATTGCTCCTATCTTCGAAGAGACCAACTTGGCCGTAGACCACAACATGCTGCTTATGTCGCTCATGAAGAAGGTGGCCCGCAAGCATGGTTTCCGCGTACTGCTTCACGAGAAGCCATTCGCCGGCATCAACGGTAGCGGTAAGCACAACAACTGGAGCTTGTCTACCGATACTGGTGTATTGCTCCATGCTCCAGGCAAGACTCCAGAGAGCACACTTCGCTTTGTAACCTTTATTGTAGAGACACTGATGGGTGTTTACAAACACAACGGTTTGTTGAAAGCATCTATCATGAGTGCTACCAACGCCCATCGTCTGGGCGCCAATGAGGCACCTCCGGCAATCATTTCTTCATTCTTAGGCAAACAGCTCACCGACCTGCTCAACCATATTGAGAACAGTACTGACGATGAGACCTTCAATATGGCTGGCAAGAAGGGCATGAAGATGGATATTCCAGAGATACCTGAGCTGCTTATTGACAACACCGACCGCAACCGTACCAGTCCATTTGCCTTTACTGGTAACCGCTTTGAGTTCCGTGCCGTAGGTTCGGAGGCTAACTGTGCCTCTGCCATGATTGTATTGAACACTGCCGTAGCCGAAGCATTGAGAAACTTCAAGACGCGTGTAGACGCACTGATTGCCGGCGGAAAGAGCACCAACGCTGCTATCCTTGAGGTGCTGCGTGAGGATATAAAGACCTGCAAGCCTATCCGCTTTGACGGCAACGGCTATTCTGACGAATGGGTAGAAGAAGCTAAAAAACGTGGTCTTGACTGCGAAACAAGTTGCCCTGTCATCTTTGACAACTACCTCAGCAAAGATTCCATCAAGATGTTTGAGGATGAAGGCGTAATGACCGAAAAGGAATTAGACGCACGCAACGAGGTGAAATGGGAAACTTACACGAAGAAGATACAGATTGAAGCACGTGTGATGGGCGACCTCACGATGAACCACATTATACCTGTGGCTACACACTATCAGAGTCAATTGGCAAAGAACGTGCAGAACATGCGCCAAATTTTCTCTGAGAAAGAGGTTGAGAAGCTCTGTGCCCGCAATGTCAAGATTATCAAAGACATTGCCGAACGCACCCAGATTATCGAGACAGGTGTAGAGGATTTGGTAAATGCCCGTAAAGTAGCCAACAAGATTACCGACGAACGCGAGAAGGCTATTGCCTACCACGACACCGTAGCTCCTAAGATGGAAGAAATTCGCTACCACATAGACAAGCTGGAGTTGACTGTTTCCGACGAACTCTGGACCTTGCCCAAGTACCGTGAATTGCTCTTCATCAGATAACAAGTTCCAAAGAACAATTTACCCAGTCAATGCCGACAGTTGCCACCGCACATGGCAATGGCACTGCCGGCGCTGACTACATATACTTTATATGACGAATTTTGGCACAATTATATATTGATAACTGACAATCTATTTCTTTTATTGGTTGTTTAAGTTTGCGCGGAGTGCGGTTGTGAAATCACGCTCCGCATTTTTTTGTTTCAACTCCAAGCCACTATCACATAAATCCACTGCACAAAACACTACAAAACAGCAAGCCGCCAACAGCTATGCAAGCGCTATACCAATAGCTATGCTATCAGATAGCGATCGCATAGCTATCTGATAGCATAGCTATCGCAATGCGAAAGCTATGCTTTTGGAAAGCCAGTTCCACACAAGCTGTAACTTCATAGCTATTGTAGCATGAAATAAAAGTTTGCCATTCAAACAACATGGCAAGCAAAAAGACATTCGCAAGATACTGTTAACAGAGCACTGACAGAACAAGACAACAAAGCCACCGATAGCACATCAGAGCATGATTTATTGAAAGCAAAGCTATATAATTTGATAAACATGCGCAATGAAAGTATTAAAATGTGTAAATTAGTTTGATAATTCAAATAATAAATATATCTTTGCACCACTTTTAAGCGGAAATAGCTCAGTTGGTAGAGCACGACCTTGCCAAGGTCGGGGTCGCGGGTCCGAGTCCCGTTTTCCGCTCTTTTTTAGCCGCAATGGTGGAATTGGTAGACACGAGGGACTTAAAATCCCTTGGCCAGAAATGGCTGTGCGGGTTCGAGTCCCGCTCGCGGCACTTTTATAATAAAACCTTTCATTATGAAAAAAAATCTTATCTTATTTTTTTCAGCAGCCGCAGTACTGGGTATGACTTCATGCTCATCAAAGCTCGGTGCCTTGTCTGCTGACAATTTCAATGTGGTTCCTAATCCATTGGAATCTAAAGGTGGAAACGTAGCTGTTACTATCAATGGTACTTTCCCAGAGAAGTACATGAAGAAGAAGGCTACAGTAACTGTTGTTCCTGAGCTTCGCTATGCTAACCAAGCTACACAGGGTCAAGGTGCCAAGTTCCAAGGCGAGAAAGTAGAAGGCAATGATCAGACCATCGCTTACAAAGTAGGCGGCAACTATACAATGAAGTCTAACTTCAAGTACGTGCCAGAGATGCAGAAGAGCGACCTCTATCTTACTTTTGATGCTTACGTAGGCAACAAGAAGGTAGATGTTCCTGCAGTAAAGGTAGCAGAAGGTGTCGTAGCTACATCTGAACTCTACAAGAAGACTTTGGCTGGCAACAATCTTGACAACAGCGGTGCTTCCATCGCTCCCGATGGCTACGAGCGCATCAAGGCTCAGAAGCAAGAGGCTGAAATCAAGTTCCTCATCAATCAGGCAAACCTCCGCAAGAGCGAGTTGAAGAACAACTCTGTAAAAGAGTTCGTTCAGATGCTGAAGAAAATCAATGCTGACAAGAAAGGCTTGAATATCAATAATGTTGAGGTTTTGGCTTACGCTTCACCTGATGGCGGTGTCAAGCTGAACGACAAATTGGCCAACAAACGCCAAGGTACTTCCGAGAACTACGCTAAGCAGCAGCTCAAGAGCACCAAGGTAAAGACAGACTTGACCGGCAGCTACACCGCACAAGACTGGGATGGCTTCCAGAAATTGGTTGCAGCTTCTAATATCCAAGACAAGGACGTTATCCTTCGCGTGCTCTCAATGTATCAGGATCCAGAAGAGCGTGAGAAGCAAATCCGTAACATGTCAGCCGGTTTCCGCGAGTTGGCAGACGGCATTCTTCCTGAACTTCGTCGTTCCCGCATGATTATCAACTACGAGACTATCGGCCGTAGTGATGACGAAATCAAAGAGCAATACAAGAGCGATGCTTCAAAGTTGAGCGCTGACGAGTTGCTGTATGCAGCTACTCTTGAAGACAACCTCAACGACAAAGAGGCTATCTACAAGAAGACCACAGAGGTTTATCCTAACGATTTCCGCGCTTACAACAACATAGCAGCTATAGAGTTTGCCAAAGGTAACGACACCGAGGCTAACAACTATCTGCAAAAGGCACTCAGCATTGACCGCAACGGTGCAGAAACCAACGCTAACCTCGGTATGCTTGCCCTCAAGAACGGTAATCTCAGCGAGGCTGAAAACTATGTTGCAAAAGCAAGCAATGCTAAAGATTACAAGAAAGCACTTGGCATCTTGAACCTTGCCAAAGGCGACTATGCTGCTGCTGAGCAGAACCTCAACGGTTATAACAACAACACTACTGCTTTGGCACAAATCTTGAACAAGAACTATGCCGGTGCTGCTTCAACCTTGAACAACATCAAGAGCAAGGACGCTATGACAGACTATCTGCAAGCCATCCTCAATGCTCGTCAGGGCAATGACAGCGCAGCTTCTTCTTACTTGAAGAGCGCATTGCAAAAGGATCCTTCACTTGCTTCTTACGCTAACAACGACCTTGAGTTGGCCAAAATAAGCAAATAAGGAGCAGTAAAGCAAAGACGACTATAAAACATCGCTGCACACATGAAGCGATTAATATATCTTCTTACACTCACCTTGGTTTTGGTTGCCTGCGGTACACGCAGCGGTTACTTCAAAATAGAAGGACACCTACTCAACCTTAACCAAGGTGAGTTTTACGTTTATAGCACCGATGGACTCATAAACGGCATAGACACCATCAAGGTGGAAGGCGGACACTTCAGCTACGAAACGCCTTGCCAACGGCAAGGCATACTGATGTTGGTATTTCCAAACTTCTCTGAGCAGCCTATCTTTGCCCAGCCAGGCAAAACAGCAAAGATAAAAGGAACGGCATCTCACTTGAAAGAGATTGAGATTACAGGCACTGACGACAACAAACTGATGACCAGTTTTAGAATGCAAGCCGTAAAATTATCACCTCCAGACCTACCGGGTCTGGCAGAAAAGTTTATCAAAGAAAATGCCCAATCACCCGTAGCACTGTATCTGCTCAGCAAGTTTTTTGTAACAGACCCTACTGCCAGCGCAGACAAAGCAAACCAGTTAGCTACCATCGTACGCAAAGAGCAGCCCCAAAACGGGCAGGCAGCACGCCTTCTGCAAGCTGCCAAGCTGCTAAAAACTGCCGCGTCAGGCAGCAGCATGCCAGCGTTCAGCGCCACAAGTACAAGCGGAAGCAACGTATCAGCAGCCAACCTAAAAGGCAAGATAGCCGTAGTATACACCTGGGCTACATGGAGCAGCGACAGCCGCAGCATGATGGACCAGCTCAGCTCGCTGCAAAAAGCCCATCCTGCCCAGTTGGCACTGTTGGGTATTTGTCTGGATGCCAGCAAGCAGAACTGTCTGCAAGCCATGCAGCAAGATTCCATACGCACTGCCACACTGTGCGACCAAAAGCTATTTGAGAGTCCCTATCTCAGCAAATTCGGTCTCAGCGGTATTGGCGACAATGTAGTATACAATGCACAAGGCAAGGTTATTGCCCATGGACTAAACGCAATGGAGCTGCAAAACAAGCTGAAATCTTTGATGAAATGACACGACGCAAATGCGTATAGACATACGAAAAGCGAAGGCACCGCACATCAGCTCTTCTACCAAAGAGCCAAAAGATGAGCATTGTCTTCGCTTTCAGTCTTCTATCAAACAACAATATCATCAAACGGCACACTGTGCCCGTATCTCTAAAACCAGAAAAACATGTTAGTAAAAACATATTGCGCAGCCGTCAATGGCCTTGAAGTAACCACCGTAACCATAGAAGTAAGCGTGTCAAGAGGAGTTATGTATCATCTCACAGGATTAGCAGACACTGCCGTAAAAGAAAGCCACGACCGCATCGTGGCTGCCCTGCAAAACAATGGTTTCAAATTTCCTGTAGCCGACATTACCATCAACATGGCTCCCGCCGACCTGCGCAAAGAAGGCAGTGCCTACGACCTGCCATTGGCCATCGGCATATTAGCCGCCACAGGCAAGATGAATGCAGACCGCCTCAGCCAATATATGTTGGTGGGCGAACTGGGGTTAGACGGACGCATACAGCCTGTCAGGGGTGCCCTGCCCATTGCCATCAGAGCACGCAAAGAAGCCTTCAAGGGACTAATCGTTCCACAACAAAATGTAAGAGAGGCAGCCGTAGTCAATCAACTTGAAGTGTATGGTATGGAAAGCATAGCCGATGTCATACGCTTTCTAAACGGCGATGACCAAGCCTACCAGCCCACCATTGTAAATACACGTAAGGAATTCTATGAACAACAAAGCAACTTTGACCTTGATTTTGCCGATGTGCGCGGACAAGAAAATGTAAAACGAGCCATGGAAGTGGCTGCTGCTGGCGGCCACAACATGATAATGATAGGGCCGCCCGGCAGTGGAAAATCAATGATGGCCAAGCGATTGCCTTCCATCCTTCCGCCCCTGTCGCTCTCAGAAAGTCTTGAAACCACCCAAATACATTCTGTAGCAGGCAAATTGGGCAAAAACATGTCGCTCATCTCGCAACGACCTTTCCGTTCGCCGCACCATACCATCTCGCAAGTGGCCCTCGTTGGTGGAGGCATGACACCACAACCCGGCGAAATATCACTGGCACACAACGGAGTACTCTTTGCAGATGAACTGCCAGAATTTAGCAAAGCCACATTAGAAGTGCTCAGACAGCCATTGGAAGACCGCAAAATAACCATCTCAAGAGCCAAATACACCATAGAGTTTCCATGCTCCTTCATGTTCGTGGCATCCATGAATCCCTGTCCATGTGGCTATTTCAACGATCCCACCCACCACTGTGTCTGCTCGCCAGGACAGATACAGCGGTATATGAACAAAATAAGTGGTCCACTACTCGACCGCATCGATATACAATGTGAGATAACACCCGTCCCCTTTAAGGATATCTCAAAGGCAGAGCCGGGTGAACTCAGCGCCAGTATACGCGAACGTGTCATTGCTGCCAGACACTTGCAAGAAGAGCGATTCCGCGATTTTCCAGGCATACACTGCAACGCACAAATGTCCGAACGCATGATTCACCAGTTTGCCGAACCTGATGAAGCTGGCATAGAACTGCTGCGCATGGCTATGGAACGCCTCAACCTGTCGGCACGTGCCTATAACCGCATACTTAAAGTGGCACGCACCATTGCCGACCTGGAAGGATGCGAACACGTCAAAAGCAATCATTTGGGCGAAGCCATCAGCTACAGAAACTTGGATAGAGGCGACTGGGCAGAAAGGTCTCTGTGTTAGACCGAGGTATTCATCCTATACTTTTTCATCATTCACGTATAAATCCCAAGCGGACCTTGGAAGTTCTCTTTTTTGTGAGATTACTTCCAAGGTCCGCTTGGGATTTATATGTGACCCGGCAAAAAGACTTTTTACCGCATCACATGCATTAAAGTACTATCAATAAACCGATGCATTACAATTGATACGCCTATGGAATTATGCCTCACGCTGCTTGGTTCCCATACGCGCCTCAACTACATTGATTACATAGTCGCCTAACTTTTCGCACTCACTGATGATATCCATATACATTGTACCAATGGCATAGGTATATTCATGACTGTTCACATCATTGATATTTTGGCTCTTCAGCTGATTGCGGTAATTGTTTATCTCATTTTCAATGTTGAACGAACGGTTTACATCCAAACGGTCTTTGCGACCTGAAAGCATCACATTCATCTGGGTAAGACTGTCGTCTGTCAGCTCAAACATCTGGTGCAGATGCTCATACTGACGCTCTGTAAAGTCTTCTTTACCGTTATATTTGCGATTCAGTGTACGGGCTATATTATAGCAACTGTCGCCAATACTCTCTATTTCTGATATCTCACGAAGCATAGCGCGTATCTTGGCCTTGGTCTCATCGCTAAGATGAGCATCACTCACGCTGTCGAGATACTTGGCAATTTCTATCTCCATATTGTCAGAAATGCTTTCATATTTTTCTATGCGAGTAAAGAGTTTTGTAAAATCTGCATCGTTCTTTATGCTCATCAGCTCTCTGACAAAACCGAACATACGCTGTATGCGCTCTGCAAAGAGCTGTATCTCTTTCTGTGCTTCCAATACGGAAAGCTCCGGAGTGCTCATAATGGAGCCACCGCCAATATAGCGCAAGCGGAAATCTTCTTCTTCATCGGCTTTCTTAGGCTTGACAATAGCACTTACAAAGCGTTCTATCTGAGGGATAAACCATATCAATATGCCAGTGTTGCACACATTAAACGTGGTATGAAAAGCAGCCAATACCAACGATAATATGGCAGGATTGGCATGTTCACTCATTGGATCATACCCCACAAACGAACATACCATGTTTACAAAAGGATAAAAACAAATCACCACCCAAATTACACCGAACACATTAAAAGTCAAATGCGCCATGGCAGCACGACGAGCCTGAACGTTAGCTCCCAAAGCTGCCAGATTTGAGGTAATGGTAGTTCCTATATTCTCACCAAGCACAAGGGCTATACCCAAATATATAGGCAATACCCCACTGGAGCATAGCACCATCGTAATAGCCATCAATGCGGCAGATGATTGCATGCAGAACGTGAGCATTGTGCCAATACAAAGGAAGATAAGAATAGAAAAATAACTTTGTGTGTCGAAAGAACTGAAAAAATCAAGCACTGCTTGATTATGGCTTAAATCCATCTCTTTGCCCGTAGCACTAAGCATGCTGAGTGCAAAGAACATAAAAGCTATGCCGAAAAGGAAATCGCCTATATAACGATGGCGCCGCGTATAAATAAGTATAATGGCCACTACAAAGGCTGGAAACACCACATCTGCCATGTTAAATGAGAAACCAAAACTCATAATCCAGGCCGTCAACGTGGTGCCTATATTAGCACCCATAATTACCGAAATGGCTTGTGCAAGGGTTAGCAGACCTGCATTGACAAACGAAACGGTCATAACCGTCGTTGCTGTAGAGGACTGCACGGAGGCTGTTACAAACATACCGGTAAGCAAACCGGTAAAGCGGTTCTTGGTCATTGTGCCTAAGATATGGCGCAATTGCGAGCCGGCCATCTTCTGTAAGGCCTCACTCATCACTTTCATGCCATAAATCAGCAACGAAAGTGACCCAATAATCTTAAAAAAAATCCAAATCGACATATTTTAATAAAAATTTATTATGCGATATAATAGCGAATAAGAAAAACTGACTAACTTAGCTGTCGTAAACCAAATAATGAAATACTTATGAAACAGTTAATACAAATTCGTTGCAAAAATAATAAAAAAACGCAAAATATTGCTATTGGAAGCACACTTTCTGACATTTTTCGCGAATTTAATCTGCAAATGAAATATGGACCAATTAGTGCAAAAGTGAACAACAAAGTGGAAGGATTGCACTATCGTGTTTACCATAATAAAGATGTGGAATTTCTTGACATGACCTCTGCTTCGGGCTCAAGAGCTTACACACGCACCTTATTCTTCGTGCTTTGCAAGGCGGTACACGAGCTTTATCCTGATGCACATGTGGTAATAGACATACCTGTCTCTAACGGATACTACTGCAATCTGAACATCAACAGAGCCACCACTGAAAATGATGTCAATGCTATCAGAAGCAAGATGCAAGAGATTATTGACCAGCAACTGCCTATCCGGCGCCATGAATGTACCACCGAAGAAGCTATCAATATATTCAAGCAAAATAATTCAATCTCAAAAGTAAAACTATTACAGAGCATCGGCTCTCTCTATACTACCTATTATGAAATAGACGGCTACATAGATTACTACTATGGCACACTGCTTACCAACACTAAGCAGCTTTATCTTTTTGGCTTAGAGAAGTATTATGATGGTCTGTTGCTGCGCATTCCATCTCGCCAAGACCCCTCACAATTAGGGCAACTTATCAAACAAGACAAAATGTTTGACATATTTAAGGAACATCACCGTTGGCAAAACATTTTAGGAATGAGCACCGTTGGCGACTTTAATGAGGCGGTAAACCAAGGATTTTCCACCGATTTGGTAAATGTGTCTGAAGCACTGCAAGAGAAAAAAATATCGCAAATAGCAGAGATGATTGCCACTCGTAAAGGCACTAAAGTGGTACTGATATCCGGACCTTCCTCAAGTGGAAAGACCACTTTCTGCAAACGTCTATCCATACAATTGGTTACTTGCGGCTTGAAACCTGTGGATATATCACTCGATGACTACTTTGTTGACCGGCATCTTACGCCAAAAGACGCTAACGGTGAATACGATTACGAAAGCCTTTATGCTCTGAATATACCTCTACTCAACCAACAACTCAACGAGTTGTTTGAGGGAAAATCCATTCAGTTGCCACGATACAACTTCCAAACGGGCACTAGTGAGAAGAACGGACGCAAACTAACACTTGGCAAAGACAACATATTAGTAGTGGAAGGCATACATGCACTCAATCCGGAATTAACAGCCAACATTCCTGAAGCACTGAAATTCAGAGTCTACGCCTCTGCACTGACCACCATATTGCTTGACCACCACAACTATATACCTACTACTGACAACAGACTCTTGCGCCGTATCATACGCGACTACAAGTATCGTGGCGTCAATGCACAAGAGACCATCAAGCGTTGGCCAAGCGTCAGAGCAGGCGAAAACAAATGGATATTTCCTTATCAAGAGAATGCTGATGTCATGTTTAACACGGCATTGCTGTTTGAATTGGCTGTAATCAAGCAGCAAGCAGAGCCTCTGTTAGAGCAAGTGCCTGAAAATTGTGAAGAATATGCCGAAGCTTACCGACTGCTGAAGTTCTTAAAGTATATCAAGCCAATGCCCAACAAGCAGCTTCCTCCCACCTCTCTGCTGCGCGAATTTTTGGGTGGCAGCTCATTCAAATATTAAAGTTGCACACTGAAAGACGTATCATCAAGGCATGGCAAAACGCCTGCTCCATAGACGACAAAATACAGGTTCGCATAGAAGGGCCATGCTAAATATTTGCCAAAAGAATGTTATTAAACAATTATAAAATTATTATTTCATCAAAAAAAGGACGCTGTTAGCGTCCTTTTTTTGATGAAATAGCCTACCAAGAAGTAGACCTCTTTTCCTTTCCAGTATTCATATAACTGAAAACAGGTATGTTCTAAAAACTTATCAGCACGTCCCATACGGCTACTATGTGGCACACAGAACCAGCCAACACAAAGAAATGAAACACGCTATGCATGTATTTGCGCTTATTGAGACTGTAAAACACAGCACCCGTAATATAGAAAACGCCTTCTGCTATAATCCATTCTACCGCTGCCATGCTTACGCTACCAATCAGAGGTTTGAAGGCTACCAACACAGACAAGCCCATACCTACAAAACAGATGGTCTCAAAATTGCTGTGCTCTTTCAGCTTTACAAAACTGGCAACAGTACCGACAATAGCACAGGTCCATACAAATATGAATAAGCTCCAGCCCCAATAGCCCTGCTGCCGCAGTGCCACCAATGTAAGAGGCGAGTAGCTTCCTGCTATATGCCAATAGATAGCGGCATGATCCCACTTACGTAAGCGTTCCTTAGCTTTGGCATAGCGAGCGGGCATAGCATGATAGGCAGTAGACGTTATGTAAGAGCCTAACATGCCTATCAAGTACAGTATCACGCTGACACTGGCCCAACTGTTGTCGCCCTTAAAGCAATACGCCAAGAAGATGATGCCTATCACCACTCCTAACAATATGCCAGCTGCATGCGACCACGTATTCCATAGCTCCTCAGCCCTTGTATATCGTATCATGTGTCTTGTGCTCCAAACTATTCAATCGCCATTACCAATCGTATCAATCAGCATCATCAATGGTAAAGTCGAGCTGTTTCTTCTCCAAGTTTGTACGTGCCACCTTGATGCGGATGGCATCTCCCAATTGGTATTTATTATGCTTACGACGCCCCACTAAGCAGTAGTTGCGCTCGTCAAAGTCGTAATAGTCATCGTTAAGGTCGCGCAGTGGAACCATACCTTCACAGTGGTTCTCGTCAATCTCACAGTAGATGCCATAAGAGGTGATGCCACTAATGTGCGCATCGTACACATTACCCAACTTATCTGACATAAACTCTACCATCTTGTACTTAATAGAGTCTCGTTCTGCGTTTTGAGCTATCTGTTCCATTTCGCTGGAATGCTCACACTGTTCCTCATAATACTCCTTGTTGCCACTGCGTCCGCCATTCTGATAGCGGGTCAGCAAACGGTGTACCATGGTGTCCGGATAACGGCGTATAGGGCTTGTAAAGTGGGTGTAATATTGGAATGCCAAGCCATAATGTCCTATATTATGTGTGCTGTATTTCGCTTTCATCATGGCCCTGAGGGCTACTGTCTCTATCAGGTTTTGCTCTCTCTTGCCATTACAATCGTCCATCAGTTTGTTCAAGCTTCGCGATATTTCGCCCTTTGTTCCGTCAGTCTTGAGCTTATAGCCAAACTTGACGATGAACTCCCTCAATGTTTCAAGCTTGGTTGGGTCGGGAGCATCATGCACACGGTAAGGAAGCGTCTTTGCCTTCTTGCCTTTTGGCACCTTGCCCACGCTCTCTGCCACACTTCGGTTGGCCAACAGCATAAACTCTTCTACCAGTTTGTTGGCGTCTTTCGACTTCTTGAAGTAACAACGTATAGGTTTTCCTTTCTCGTCAACGTCAAAGTGCAGTTCCTCACGATCAAACTTTACAGCACCATTTTTGAATCTTGCCGCTCTCAGTTTCTTGGCAAGCCGGTCCAGTGTTACAAGTTCTTCAGCCAGCTCGCCCTTATAACCGTCCTTGCCAGGAGCAGGTGCAGGTTCACCAAGTCCGTCTTTCACACCGTTGTCTTCCAATATTTTCTGCACCTCTTCATAAGCAAACCTGCGGTTGCTCTTGATGACCGTATGCACCAACCGCCACTTTATCACCTTGGCATCATCGTCCATCTCAAAGATAGCACTATAAGCCAACTTCTCCTCATTGGGTCGAAGAGAACAGATAAAGTTGCACAAACGCTCCGGCAGCATAGGTATGGTGCGGTCTACCAAGTACACACTGGTGGCACGCTTCTGTGCCTCTTTGTCTATGATAGAGCCTTCGGTTACATAATGAGACACATCTGCTATGTGCACACCTACCTCCCAATGCCCGTTCTCCAACTTGCAAACAGAGAGTGCATCGTCAAAGTCTTTAGCATCGTGAGGGTCAATAGTGCAAGTGGTTATATCGCGATAGTCTTCACGCTCTTGGTAGTCCTGCTCGGTAATCTCGCCCGAAATTTTGTCGGCAGCCTCTTCTACGCGCTTTGGATAGACATAAGGCAGTCCGTACTGTGCCAATATAGAGTTCATCTCTACATCGTTATCACCTTGCTGTCCGAGTATATCCACCACCTCACCAATCATGTTTTTATTGTCTTTTGATGGCCATTGGGTTACCCTTACCACAGCTTTGTCATTGGTCTTTCCGCCTTTCAGCTTGCTTTTAGGAATGATAACATCGTGCACGAAAATATCGCTGTTGGATATCAGAAAAGCAAAGTCTTTCTCTACTTTAAGCTTGCCTACAAACGTGTCGTGTGCTCTCTGCAATATTTCTATTACAGCAGCCTCCTTGATATGCTTTTCCCTGCGCGCCATGAAAGTAACCCTTACACGGTCGCCTGTCAGTGCAAACATTGAGTTTCGTTCTGCCACAAACACCGGTTTGCCGCCATCATCAGGCACAAAGCTGTTCTTTCCGTTAGCTTTACGTATGAATTTGCCTTCTTGCACCTGTCCCTTGGTGTTGAGCTTATACGAATTGTCGCTGACTTTACTCAAGAAGTCATCCCACGCCATGTCTTCCATGGTGTCAACGGCCAGCATCTTTGCCGGATGGGTATCAAGCCTAAGTGTCTTGAAAATCTGCTTAAAACCAAGTGTTTCGTTAGGATGCGACATGAAGAGCGACTGCAACATCTCGCCCATTACCTTCTTATTTATTCTTTTCTTTCCGTTTCTTGCTTTCTTCCCTTTTGCCATAGTCAATCAGTATTGTATGGAGTGCACCTGTCTGGTGTCCACGCCATGGGTTAGTAAAGAGCACTTAATCTCTACCGCGAAGTTACGAATTATTCTTCATATTACCATCTTCTGTTTGCGCCTTTTTTACACGTTATGCCTTTTCCTCCACTATTTCACTCTTGCAAACCTATCATTCATTTTTGCAGAGAAAGCCTTTTATCATGTAGAAACAGCATCGCCACGCAGCCGTAAAGCACTGCCTTTTCATCATAAAGCACCGCTTTAGAACAAAAAGGCAGTGCTTTACGCAATTGCAGGCCCGTCTCATACACTCCATACACACATAAAGGCGATAAAAGCAGTGCCTTTATCGCCTTCGTGTATATATCTGTTTTTCCTAACGGTTGTTGACCATCAACACGCCTTGCGGACCTGTAGTAGACCCGCGATAACGGAACAAACGTGTCTTAGAGCCTTGCTTTCCTTTTGTCTGAAGACCCTCATTGTTCAAATCATACTCGCGCTTGCAGGTTGGACACACCGCTTTGCCAGCCGAAGTCATGGTCAATTGGTAGCGAGGCATGTTGCTTTCGCTATAACAGTTGGGGCATTGGCTGTCATATACATAAAACACTGCGGGAAAACTGGTATTTCCATAGCCTACTATAATGCCTGTCTCGTTGTAGACGCCCAAGGTTACCGTCATCAGCTTTTCTGGCTCTGTGCGCACCACAGACTCTGTCGTTCCGCCCTGATTGCCGGTCATGGCATAGTAGTTGCTGCCCTTGGTGGCTATCCGGCAAAAGGTTCCCGGTGCATTGCTGTTCATGGCTTCGGCCAAACGAAGGCTTCGGCTGCCTTGATTGTTGAATGAAAAAGTACACGGATAGCGGCTGTATTCATATTCTGCATCGGTGCAACTATGCAGTATCATGGTTGTTGCAGCAGCCAATAGCAACAGGCCGAAGTAGTGCTTTACTATCTTTCTCATTTCAGCAACTCCTTTTCCGCCTTCTCCACACGGTCAAAGCTGAATCCGCTCAGGCAGTATTCCATCAGCTGGGCTATCTTGTCATTGCACAAGTTGCCGATAGACCCTTCATGGGTATGGTGTATCTCTTTATCAGGTGTAAACTTACCTGCCTCTATGTCAAGTCCTACTTTCTTGTACGCATCGCGGAAAGGCATACCGGCAGCAGCCAAACGGTTTACCTCTTCTACCGAGAACATAGGGTCATACATCTTGTTGTCCAAGATGTGCTCGTTCACTTCCATCTTGTTGATGATGTAAGCAGCCATTTGCAAGCAGTCTTTCATCTCGTCAAAAGCGGGCAAGAACACTTCCTTGATAATCTGAAGGTCGCGGAAGTAGCCACAAGGCAGGTTGTTCATAATGAGTGTTATCTGCTGTGGCAGACCTTGCAGTTTGTTGCTCTTGGCACGTATCAGTTCAAACACATCGGGGTTCTTCTTGTGTGGCATGATAGAACTACCTGTGGTACACTCCTTAGGCAGTTTCACGAACGAGAAGTTTTGGCTGTTGAACAAGCATGCGTCAAAGGCCATTTTTGCCAGTGTTCCTGCTATGGTGGCCAGCGCGAAGGCCACATTACGCTCCATCTTGCCACGCCCCATCTGCGCATATACCACATTGTAGTCCATCGAGTCAAAACCCAACAGTTCGGTTGTCATGGTGCGGTTCAGCGGAAATGATGAGCCATAGCCTGCTGCACTGCCCAAAGGATTGCGGTTGGTCATTTTCCAAGCGGCCTGCAAGAAAAGCATGTCGTCTGCCAAACTCTCGGCATACGCGCCAAACCACAATCCGAAAGAGCTGGGCATAGCCACTTGCAGATGAGTGTATCCTGGCATCAACACCTGCTTATACTGATTGCTTTTCTGCAAGAGTTCATCAAAAAGTACCTTTACCAGTTCGGCTATATCTTTGATTTGCTGTCGGGTAAAGAGCTTCAGGTCTACCAATACCTGATCGTTGCGCGAGCGTCCGCTATGTATTTTCTTGCCCATATCGCCCAACTTTCGGGTCAACATGAGTTCTACCTGCGAGTGAACATCCTCCACTCCCTCTTCAATCACAAACTCGCCACGCTCACACACGGCATAGATATTCTTCAGCTCCACTAACAGTTGGTCCAATTCGGCTTTCTCCAGTAGTCCGATAGACTGTAGCATGGTAATGTGCGCCATAGAGCCTAACACATCATACTTGGCCAGATACATGTCCATCTCACGGTCTCTGCCTACCGTAAAGCGTTCAATCTCTTTATTAACCTCAAAGTTTTTTTCCCAAAGTTTATTTGACATAGCCACAAAAGTATTAAGAATGAAGCATTGAAAACCATGCTGTTTCATGCTTTTCAATGCCAAACAGGTGTGTAGAAGGTATATTTTGCTTAAAGCACATTATAAGGAAGCATGGCCAGCATATCGGCAATCTTGTCGATACCGTCTTTCAGCTTGCCGCCTACCATAGGCTTCAAGAAGATAGGTATGTCTGCTTTTACAGTCAATCTCATCTTGCATGTATAGGCCGTTACAGGCAGCAACTGTATCCACAGCGTTACAGGTACCGGTGAATTGTCTGCCTCCAACTTGATGCACTTCGGCTCTTCGCGCTCTATGATACGCAAAGTTACGTTGCCCACAGGCGAAACATTCACAGACACGCTGTCTGCATCAAAGGCAAGGTCTTTGATTTGGTCTACCGGCAACTTCTGTTTCATCTCGTCGGCATTGGGAATGTTGGCCATATTGGCTTGCAACATGTCTTTTATCTTGCCCACGTTGTTAAGGTTGCTCAATGTCTCGTACACTTTTGTCTGCATGCAGGGTATCTGCTTGATACCACTTTCGTATTTACTCATAAACAGTTATAATCTGATGATAATGTAATGTAGACAACCGCCTATGGTTGCATGAGCTGCCTGACACGAGGCATTCAACAGCAGCCATAGGCGGTTTATTGTCTATCAGTGATAGAATTTTATGTGAATCAAAATATTTTAATTTCCTTGCTTTTGTGCTTATCCGTTCCAATGAGCAGGGTCTTTGCGCCACTCGTGCAGCACTTCCACATCGCTCTCTGCAATGTAGCCTGTTTCCAATGCCTCTGCCACTACATGCTCATAGTCGGTCAATGTAATCAGCTTGACATGAGCATCGTCAAAAGCTTTCTTGGCCACAGGGAATCCATAAGTATAAGAAGCCACCATGCCTATTACCTCACATCCGTCTCTGCGGATAGCATCTACGGCTTTCAGACTGCTGCCACCGGTAGAGATAAGGTCTTCTATTACAACTACCTTCATGCCGGGACGAAGCTCGCCTTCAATAAGATTCTCAAGTCCGTGGTCCTTTGGTTTGCTTCTCACATACACAAAAGGCAGGTTCAGCGCATCGGCTACGAGTGCTCCTTGGGGTATGGCACCTGTGGCAACGCCAGCTATAGCCTCTACCTCCGGGAAGTTTTCAAGCACTGCGTGTACAATTTCCAGTTTTACATAATTGCGCAGCTCTGGATAAGACAAGGTCTTTCTGTTGTCGCAATAGAATGGAGACTTCCAACCTGAAGCCCATGTAAACGGATTGTTTGGCTGTAACTTGATAGCCTTAATCTTCAATAGTTTTGATGCAAAAGCTTTCTTTAAATTGTCCATAGTGGTAATTTATTACATTATATTGTTTGCAAAGTTACTATCTTTCAATCAGTAATCAAAATAAAATCAGTGCTTTTTATGGCTTCACCGCTCAGTTATGGGCTGTGGGTGCCACGGGTTGTGGAGCTACCATAGAACGTATATAGACATCGCGCTGCGGGAACGGTATCTCTATATTGTGCGCATTGAGGGTGTTGTAGATAGCTTCCTTTACCTTTCCTGTCATTCCAAACTTCTCTTCTACCAGCACCCAATAGGTTACAAACAGATTGACGCTATTGTCGCCAAACTCGTCAAATACCACACTGATAGGCTTCTTGGTGTGTATGATGTCTCTGCCCTCGGCATTTTTGGTTTCCAAAGACTTCACGGCAGCTATGAGCATCTCTCTTACTTGCTCTACATTGGCCCCATAGGCTATGCCTACCGGCACCTTTACCATCTCATAAGAGTGGTTCTTGGTGATATTCTTGAAATTCTTGTTAAACAGCGAACTGTTGAGAAATGCTATCACACAACCGTCTGCCGTTACTATTTGTGTAGACTGATAGGTAATGCTCTCTACCTTGCCCCGTATGCCATCGCACTCTATGAAGTCGCCTACGCGCACACGGCCTGTCATCAGCGAGATGCCATAGAAGAAGTTTTCCAGCAGGTCTTTCATGGCAAAACCGACACCGGTTGCCAAACCTGCCGAGATAACAGAGATGGCAGTAGACGGTATTTTGAGCATCTTGATAGAGATGATAAAGTAAAGTCCCCACACGCAGATGGCAATAATATTGTTGGCCAGCGTAAAGTTGGGCTTTCCGTTTACCATCACCTTAGGCTTGCGATACTTGTGGTAAAGAGCCTTTATCAAGTAGTTGAGGTAGCGGAACAGGAAGAACATGGACGTTACTGCCACCATCTTGCTGACAGACAGCTGTACTATGTCCGGTATATTGATAAAGTTTGCAAAGAAAATAGTAAATACCGTAGCGGAAAGGTCGAACACATTAGACGCCCACCAGATTGACAACATGACCGAGAACACTGCCATAACGGGTACTAAAGCCATCGACACGAAGTCGTAAAACCAAGTTACGTTGATGTGCTCGGCATGATTAGTATAGACTATTGTCATTTTCTTTACAGCTTGCTTCAAGGCCCCGCTCTTGCCATCGGCAGGTTTTGCCTCATGCGCCTGTACCGCTACCGCATCTTTAGCTTGAGCTATACGCTTGTTGAGCACTTTATATTCATAGACAGCCAACAGGTCGTAAAAACAGGTAATGGTCTGTATGCAGCTCAGCTGGAACATCCACCAGATAAGTATCTGAACGGCCAGTAAGGTATAGCCGTACCAAGCTGCACCGGTAGAAAACACCATGATGAGCAGCGATATCCAAGTGTAGAAAATATCGTAACGGGGAATATTGTCGTTGTGGCGGGTAATGACATTCCATTGCCACAGAGTAAAGAGCAGCAAAACCGGAGGAAACACCAGTTGCACAATGTTGTTGGGAATAAACACTATACGGAAACTTATCACCAAAAACGACATGAGCATAACAGGCGAATAGATGCGGAAGCCGCTCTTGATCTGGTCGCCCGGCAAGCGAACCAGCAGCGACACGAAGATGACCACCAGCAGCCATGCATACTCAATGAGCAACTGCGATGCCATCAAGAAGAAGTTGTGATACATAAAGGTGCGTGCCACCATTACCGATACGGCAAAGATTATCATGGCGGCAGCCAAGATAAGGCATACCTTCTTCTTCATAAACTCTTCGGTACGAAAGCGCTTGGGCACTAACCATCTTACCAACACATTGCTCAGCAGGGCTGCCAATACGATATAAAACAGGATAAACAAACACAGACCTATTACAATAGGACCACGCCATTGGGAATGCACTGTGCGCTCCTTGCCCGATGATGTGCGCAACGTCTCTACCTTGTATTTGTCGCTGAAGTCGGCTTTGGCGTCATGATAAGACATAGGCAGCTTGGCCAACGTCTCAAAATAAGAGTCGTCGCCATTGACAAATATGCTGTGCTGTATGGCCTCGTAACGCTTGATGGCATAGTCGTTGACCTTTTTGAGCTTCTTGGCCACCATCTTATAGTGCTGGTTGTCACGCTCTATATTGTCGCGCATCTTTATCAAGTTGTTGCGCAAAGCCACCGCATAGGTCAAACAAGCCTGTCTGTCAGCTTGTCCCTGCAACGACAGGAGGAAAGGCTGCTGCTTTCTGTCCCTACGGTCCATCGGTACGGGTTTCACCATCTTCATCTCTTTGCCCTCCATCTTTATCTTGAGCGAAGGGGGCAACGACATCAGCGACTCTATCAGTGAGTTGTAGCGGTTAATCTCTGTGTCAATACGCTTGAGCACCGCATCATAGGGCATGCGGCGCTTGCTGAACTCCTTGTACTGCTCTGTGGCCTCATGACAGGCATAAGTCATGTCAAACGTAAAGTCTTGTTTCTGAGAGTAAAGCATCAGAGCTACCTGGTCGCTTCGCTGCATAAGGCTGATCATTTGGCGGTGTTGCAGCTCGTTGCGCTGGTTGTAACGCGCTATATTCTGGCGCTGCTCGCGATACGACTTTTCGAGTTCGGCACACAGCACCGACAGCGTAGACGACAGGTTGCTTTCCTTCAGCACTGCCAGCGAAGGCAGACTGACCAGTAAAGCCAGTAGAATAAGAAGGGTTTTCTTCATATTTTTATTTCCAAGTTAGATTGTTTCGTTTGTTAACACTGGTGCTTTTAGTGCACACATACATTCCTTTTCAAAGGACAGAAAGTAGCTTGTTATACCTGTCTGGCAAACTATCTCTGCACAGGTTATAATATATAACAAGTGCAAAGGTAGCCCAAAAACATAGCATATCAAAATATAAGCGGCAAATATTGTGTATTTATTTTATCTAAAATACATTTTTCTATTGTTTTTGTAAGAACCCCTTTCTGAAAATGCTATGGGCATGTTGGTCTGTTGCCAACATGCCCATACATACTAAAAGGACTTTCAGAAATTGATTTTTGCGTTTGCTTGTATCCCTACAAGCTTTTCTTTATTATTAATTGTGAGTAATGAACAGCTGCTAATCACAGTCAGCTTATTTCTTTGTTATCCTAAACTATTCTCTTACCCTAAACCATATCTTTATGTAATCTCCCTGCTGCCCTGTAAAGGGCCAGCAGAGATTGACAACTACCGTTGTATTATCGATGGATGAAAATCGATATTGTTGTTTTCAACTTTCAACGCTGCAAAATTATAAATCATTTGTCAATTAAAGTGTTATTTATCGTTCAAGTTGTATAAAAAAATATTCAAATCGCCTCTTTTCACAATATTCGTACCTCCATTAACGATTGGTTAAAATACCCATTTTTCTCAAATCCGCTTACTTTTTTCCATACATTTCAATTTCTTGAATTTAAATACTTAAATGCCGTTTTATGGCAGCGACCATATTATATAAATACAGTAATAGTAAACATTCGCACACATTTAGAAGTTACATTTAATCATATTACACGCCAAAAGCAGTGCAATTAGCTACCGATTGCACTGCAATTGATAACCGATAGCTATGCAAACGGCATTCAATTGCAGTGCTTTTGAATGCCGTTTGCACTGCTCTTGGAAATGGACCTGTTTTTCTGCTGTTATAGCAACATGCTGTTATATATAAGTAAAATGCAATATGCACACTGACGAGCAGAGCTTCTGCCTCTTCAAACCTATGTAGGCGTATCACTGCTGAATGCATATAGAATACGGATAACTGCCATACGGTTTTCCCTATCCTGCAAAAACAAGTCATTGCTGAATCATTATTGGACATTGGACCAAAAAATCCAACAAACGTTAAAAAACGAGACAAAAACGCATTTTCTTGTCTATTAATTTGGAAGTAATGTGATATTGCAATACATTTGCAGTGTACTACAACAGTGGTACACTAAAACACGAGAAAAAGAAATGCTGACAAAGGCGGTCTGTCAACCAAAAAGCAAAACCACTAAATAATGAACACAACAACAAGGAAAACAATATTAGCAAGCGACAGACCGCTGTCGGCATCTCTTTTACACACAATATCAGTAACACATTAAACATTACAATTATGGAAATCATTATTACAGCCGCCACCATCATGGCCATGTATCTTAACACTACTGCCAACAGCAGATCGTCTTTTGCCTACAATGCAGACATTGAAAACAATCAGGTAAAGACCATGTATGTGATGAACGACAACCACGGCACGCTCTCCAACAGGCTCCAATACCATTATGAGTATGATGAATTGGGCAGACTCAAGAGCCGCATCACACTGCGTGCCAATGCCTTTAGCAATCAAAACATGCCCACTGAGCGTCTCGACTATCAATACGATACAGAGGGCTACACCCTCACACGCAGCACATGGAACAGGCAGAAGCAATGTTTCAACCGTCCCGAAAGCCGCATCTGCTACCGACAAGCCACGCCACAAGTCATGTCGGTGCTCAGCTATCAGCTCGACAAAAAGTCAAACAGCATGCTGATGACAGACCAGATGCTGGCCATGAACGGCAGATCCGACAATTGGGTCAATAACGGATAAAAAAGAAGTAAGCCTTCTTAGAGGAAACAGCTGGCGGAAGCCGCTTCACAACACTACTGCAATCCCTTAACAACAACAAAGCAAATGATACAAATCAGCCATCTCGACTACAAATATATGGGCGCAAAAAGCCATGTATTCAATGACTTCGACCTTACCCTGAGCAACAACAATATCTATGGACTACTGGGCAAGAACGGCATGGGAAAATCTACCCTGCTCTACCTCATGTGCGGTCTGCTACGCCCCGAACGGGGCACCATCACCATTGACGACTATGATGTAAAGCAGCACAACCCCGAACTGCTGAGCAAACTGTTCTTCGTTCCCGAAGAGTTTGAACTTCTGCCTGTCTCTCTGAAGGAATACATCAAGGTCAACAGAGACTTCTATCCCCACTTTAGCATGGACATATTGAAGCAGTGTCTCAATGACTTTGGCCTACCCTTGGACGTGCATCTCAAAGAGCTTTCCATGGGACAGAAAAAGAAAGTCTACATGAGCTTTGCCTTGGCCACCAACACTCAATACCTGTTGATGGACGAACCGACCAACGGTCTCGACATTCCTTCCAAGAGTGAGTTCCGCAAAATCATTGCCAGAAACATGTCAGACGAGCGCACTTTGATTATATCCACCCACCAGGTACATGATGTGGAGTCGCTGCTCGACCATATTCTGATACTGGATCACTCGCACATGCTGCTCAATGCTTCAGTAGCCGACATCTGCGAGCAATACACTTTTGAGTTCCGCACGGTCAACCAGATGGACGACAGCGTCATTTACAGCGAACCGTCGCTGCAAGGCAACGCCGTGATAGCGCACAAAACATCGCCCGGCAAAGAAACAACACTCAACATGGAGCTGCTGTTCAATGCCGTAACCAATGGCATCATCAAGTAAAAATACACCCTTAACAATACACGAAAGTATGAAAATTTTTGATATAGACCGTTTCGGCAAGTTGTTTTGCTGGCACTGGCAAGCTTCTAAAAAGCAATATCTTGTGTACACCATTCTGTGCACCATAGCTTTTTTCTTACCCATGCTGCTCACTGTTCTTCCCCGTCTCAAGGACAATCCGAACTATGTTGAAGGTGCATTGACAACTACCTTTGTCTTTGAGCACATAGCCTTCATGGCCATGATTGTGGTCAATGGTGCCATGATACAGAAGAACTTGAGAACCAAGCAACAGCGTATCGTATTCAAGATGCTGCCCGCCACCGACTTTGAAAAGTTCATCATGCGCTATCTTCACGTAACAGTGGGCATGCTGGCAGCTACTTTGCTGGGCTTTGTTTTGGCCGACTTACTGCAAATGCTCATCTGTAAAATGGCTTACGGACAGGTGCTTGCGTGCGGTACCTCAGAACTTTGGGATGCCATAAACAATTTAATTGACTTCAGCATAGGCAACCAGAAAGCTGTCAGCAGTGCCACATTCGCCATTACTTTTCTGCTGATGATTCACTCATTCTACATGTTGGGAGGTGCATTTTTCCGCAAACAGCCAGTCGTATTCACCTCTCTTCTACTGATGTTTTTGTGTATTCTTCACTTGCAGGTAATCATCTCAATCGACAAATACGACATCATAGCCCTCTCTGCCGTGCAGATGCAGACCGTGTTAAGCGTAATTATAGTCATTCAGTTAGCAGTAACAGCCGTGTGCTATTGGCTCACCTATCTGCTGTTCAAGCGCATGCAGGTCATCAACAACAAATGGATTAACTTATGATTTTCAGCAACGACAAAGCCATCTACATACAAATAGCCGACCGACTCTGCGATGAGATACTCACAGACAAGTACAAGGAAGACGAGCGCATACCCAGTGTGAGGGAGTATGCCGTGCTTCTTGAAGTCAACAACAATACCACTGTGAAAGCTTATGACCAGTTGGCACAGTCCGGCATCATCTATAACAAGCGAGGATTAGGCTACTTTGTATCCGCAGGTGCCAAAGAGCAAATACTTAAAGAGCGCAGAAGCATATTCATGAAGCAGCGCTTACCTGATTTGTTTCGCGACATGCAGATGCTCGATATCAGCTTTACCGAGATAGAAGCGGCATGGAAGCAGTATCTGGAAAGTAATCAATAGCATTACCGTATATACTCTCTTGACAAGCAAAGGCAAGACTTGTGTCGGTGGACACAGGGCTTGCCTTTACACATTCAATAGCCAAGGAGGTGTTCAAGACTAAACATATACATGCACATGGATGATTCACAAGAATCAGTTAACGTGCTTTTTCCTTATAAAAGCGATACACTCATCCAGCATCTTGACACGGGCCAACTTCATAATGCCTGCATACAACACGGCAGCCAGCACGATACGGACACCCAACAGCAGCCAAAGATTGGCAAGAGACCGGGTCAACCAATAGACCACCAACATCACAGCGGCAGCTGAAAGCATAAAGGGGCACAGGTCTTTCAGCGTATCCAGCAGGCTGATACGGGTAAGCTTGTAAAGGCAATGCTGCCAAACCGCCAAGAAAGCAATATAAAACAAGGTGTAAGCCACTACCATTGTGTTGATGCCATAGTGTGCAAACATGATGACAAGGGCAATCTGCAACACTATCTGAACAATGTTGCACCGCAGATAGATGTCGCTTCTGCCACGGCTAATCATCAGGTTTTGATACATGGTATAGAAGGGAAGGAAAGCTCCACTCACACAAAGCACCCTCAGCAAGGGCACACAGTGTATCCACCGCTCATGGATGGTAACCAGTATAAACTCGCGGGACACCATGCCAAGTCCAAACATTGCGGGGAAAGACAGAAAGGCAGTAAAGCGCATCATCTTGCGAAACACACGGCGCTCGCGCTCTTTATCGTCATTGATTTCAGCCAACATAGGCTGCGCTACCTGCCCGACGGTGCCCGACAGGAGTGAAGAGGCCATCGTGTTCCACTTGTATGCCTGAGTGAAATTGCCCACCACATGAATGGGAAAGAGACGTCCGAAGATAAAGGTCAGTATATTGTTGCTCACGGTATTGATGATCATGGTGAACAAAAGCTTTACACTGAAGCGGAACATGCGCTTTACGGGTCTGAAATCGATATGCAGTGATGGGCGCCAAGGGGTGTAATAATAGCGCCCTATGTTCAATACCGTGATGTAAACCACCTGTTGCCAGGCTATGCTCCAATAGGCCTTGCCCCGAAAAGCCAACACAATGCCTGTAATGCCCGATAGCAGCAATGCCACGACACCTATGACTGTAACTTGCTTGACCATCATATTCTTAAACATATAGGCACTGTGTGCTATGCCGAACGATGAGATAACGAAAGCCAAGAACACAAAGCGCGACAGCTCTACAAGGGCCGACTGGCGAAAGTAAAGGGCTATCAGTGGGGCTGAGAAGAACAAGATGACATAGATGGTGATGCTGGTCAGGATGTTAAACCAAAAGACACTGTTGTAGTCGTTGGCGGTAGGCTGCCGCATATTGGTCAGTGCCTGTGTAAAGCCACAGCTCTGCAAGTTGCCCGCTATGGTAGTAAAAATGGTCAAGACACCCACCAAGCCGTAATCGGCCGGCGAGAGCAAGCGTGCCAAATAGATGCCAAACAGGAGGTTCAATATCTGTGTAGTGGTATTGTTGAACATGCTCCAAAGTAGTCCTTTGGCAGTTTTTTCCTTCAAAGAGTCCATTTCCTTTATTTCTATAACCTTGTATTATGTGTTTCTTCTACTTCTTTTTCAACCTTGGCGGCACACTTGCCGCTTGCCATGTACTACGCCTTCAGGTCGCTTACTAACAGATGGTAACGCGCTTCATAGGCGGTTTGCATCTGCCGCAAACCAAAGCGTTGCTCTGCAAAGCACTGTGCCTCACGCCCCAAAGCGTGGCTATCGGCAGTGGGCATCAGCTTGGTAAAGAGTTGCAAGTAATGGTCTATGCTGTTGTTTTCCACCTTCAGACACCAATTTTTGGGCAGTGTCTCGCGCAGTCCGGGCGCATCATTGATAATGGTTGGCGTGGCAGCCATGCCTGCTTCGATAGCCATGAGAGGCAGTCCTTCAAAAAGTGAGGGCATAAACAGATAGTCGAAGCTGCCCAAATAGGCAGATATACCATAGAGCGGACCGCTGAGCGTAACCGTAGGCAAGCCACTTAATTCACGCTCTACGAGGGTTTGCTCCTCGCCCGAACCAAAGAGATAGAAACGGTAGCGAGAGTTATGGGCCAACCGCTTGATAACCTCTACCAACACCGTGATGCCTTTTTGGGCAGAATACCGCCCTGCAAACAATATGTTGGTCTTGTCCTTTGCCAGTCCTGCATAAGGCTTCTGTGCCACCTGCTCCACCCCATTGTAAATGATAGGGGGCTGCTCGCCGTAGACTTTCTGATAGCATTGGCGGGTCGATTCGGATATGGCCACATTGCAATGGTGCTGCTGAAAGAAGGCTTCCACACGTCTGCCTGTAGCCTGCATGCCTGTCCACAACCGGGTGTTGTGTATCGTGCGCACCACACGACAGCGCTTCAGCAACCACGGAAAGAGGCGGAAGAAGGTGTAGACACCCAAATCGGGCATCTCTGTATGGGTGTGTATCACCTGCGGCCGATGGCGCAAGAACAGAAAGATAAACCACAAGGGAAAGGTGAGTGCCGCCAACCGCTCAAACAGATAGTGGAAATGCACATCTGGAACCATGCCCCGATGGTAAGTTATATCATGCTGACGCAACTCTGACAAGAACCGGGCTGTAAACGGACCATGGGCACGCAACAGTTCTACTACATGGTATTCGATGTCTGGAGAAGCCGAATGGGCTATGTTGAGAGCCACACGCTCGGCACCGCCTACATCAAAGTGGGATATGATATGGAATACTTTTATCATTATATTGGCAATGGGTATAGTAGCAATATCTTGCAAATTTAGCAATAATGTGGCTTTATTCAAAATAATTGAATTATTTTTGCACCACTTTAAAGCATTGAAACTTTACACCCATAGCAATGAAACAAATAACAGACATTAAGGAATTAAGACAAATACAAATAGCCATTCTGGACGAGATAGACCGCTTCTGCACGGCCCATGGTATCACTTATTTTCTGTCAAGCGGCACCTTGATAGGAGCTGTCAGACACAAAGGCTACATTCCTTGGGACGATGACATAGACCTATACATGCCGCGGCAGGACTATGAACGCTTCTTGCGTGAGTATCACGACTGTAAAAACGTGTATAGAATAATGTCGCCCGACACGGACAAGAACTACTGTTATACCTTTGCCAAAATGGTCAACACCCGCACACGACTGGTGGAAACAGAAACGAAAGGCTATGAAATAGGTGTGTTTGTAGACCTGTTTCCCATTGACTATGTTACCGACAATATGGCAGAACGCAGGCGTATCTTCAAATACAAGCGCCTGCTTTACAAAATCCGCAGATGCAAATTGTCGCACGAAAACTACCTTGCCTCGCGCTTGGCTTACCTCTGCTATAAATACCTGCCTGTACCCTTGTCTGCCATCAACAGCATTATCAGGCGCATGACCGTCAGGCGTGAGCCTACCCAAACGGTGTGCAACATGAGCGAATCGGGACCAAGCATCAAGGGATGTTTTGCTGCCAAAGACATTGCTTCATCGGTAGACATACTCTTTGAGGGCAAATACTACAAGACCATGGTGGGCTATAAAGACTATCTGAGCCACACCTATGGCAACTACATGCAGCTGCCACCGGTAGAGCAGCGCGTAACCCACAGCTTTGAAGCATACTGGTTGTAATGCATATCACAAGTACTTCATTATCAATATATTACAAACATTATTCCAATAGCTATGCAATCGCCTTGCAAAAGCATAGCTATTGGTTCACGATTGCACTGCTATTGGCTGCCGAAAGCAGTGCAATCGGAAAGCAAAAGCTATGCTCTTGGAAAACGGCAAGGTTTCTCAAAGAAAACAGCAGCAGCAAAGCGCAGGTTTCATCTCCTGCAAACCATGCTGCCATACCAATAAAAAACACCCGCAAAGGGGCTTTGTTGCCGCTTTGCGGGTGCTTTGGTTGTTATGTATCAAGTGCTATACTGTCTTGCTACAAAGTAGAATTGGCCAATGGAGCAGCCTGTGTATAAGTGCGTGCACCTAACTCTTTGTCGAGCATGTACAAGCCGTAACCGTTGTCTTTTATCATCCTCAAGTTGTCGATAATGGTCTGAGCGTTCTCTTCTTCCTCTACCTGCTCGTCTACAAACCATTTGAGCATGCTCTGTGTAGCAAAGTCATTTGCCTCATGAGTCAATGCATAAAGCTTGTTGATCAATGATGTTATGTGCTGCTCATGCTTCAATGTAGCCTCATATACGTCAAGCACGTCTTTCCACTCGGTAGGAACAGCATTGACAGGCTTTAGCTCTACGCGGCCGTTGCGCTGGTTGATATAGTTGAAAAGTATCTTGGCATGGTCTTGCTCCTCTTTGAACTGCACCTCAAACCATGATGCCATACCTGGCTGACCGATGTGATGGCAATAAGCAGCCATTGACAAATAAAGGTAAGCTGACCACATCTCTTCATTAATCTGCTCGTTCAGAGCCTGCTCTATTCTTTCGTTTAACATAGTGATTTGTATTTTTAGTAAATGATTAAATGTTTTCTGTTTTCTTGATATGCAAACATCATGCCAAAAGGCCATTGTAGTTTCTTGTTGTTAACTATTTTTTACGTATCAAGGTAAGTCCGTCACGCAGTGGCAGAATAACCTTCTCCACGCGCTCGTCATGCGCCACGAAATCATTGAAGTGCTCTATGCCCACAGTCTGACGGTCTGAAGCCTTCGGTGTCTCCAGCACATGACCGTCCCAAAGGGTGTTGTCTGCCAGAATAAAGCCACCGGGGCGAAGCACCGAAAGCGTCATTTCGTAGGTCTCAGGATAGGTGCGCTTGTCGCCGTCTATAAAGGCCATGTCAAACTGTATGCCCAACTTGGGAGCCTCAACATTGGCATCGCCAATGACAAAACGTATCTTGTCTGCCACAGCAGAGCCTTCTATCCAAGGGCGGGTAAAGTCTTCCTGCTCATCATTAATCTCATAGGTGTACACCATTCCACCCTCTTCAAGACCCTCTGCCATGCAGATGGCGCTGTAACCGCTGAAAGTTCCCACCTCAAGTATGTTCTTAGGGCGTATCATGCGTACCAACATCTTGAGCAATCTGCCCTGCAAATGGCCGCTGGCCATGCGCCCTCTTAGCAGATGAACATTCGTGGCACGCCACAATCTGTACAGATAATCGCCCTCAGGGTCTATATGGTCCAAGATATACTGGTCTAATTCTGTATCCACGTATCGCAGTCTTAAAAAGGTAATACAATCAATGCTGGGCTTTCCATACAAGGGCATCAACAGCCAAACGGTAAGAATCCAGTCCGAAACCACATATCACACCCATACACGCACACGAAATCATGGAGCGATGACGGAACTCTTCACGCTGATGAACGTTAGAGATATGCACCTCTATAACAGGCGTCTTCAGCGCACGGATGCAGTCTTGCAGTGCCACGCTGGTATGGGTGTAGGCCCCTGCATTGAGCACAATGCCGTCATAGCTGAAGCCTACCTCCTGCATCTTGTCTATCATCAGCCCTTCTACATTGCTCTGACAGTACTCCAACTCCACATTAGGAAACTGCTCACGAAGCTGAGGCAGGTAGCTGTCAAACGAGCTGCTGCCGTAAATGCCCGGCTCTCTTACACCCAAAAGGTTCAGATTAGGACCGTTAAGAATAAGTATTTTCATAATCAAATTAATTTTAATAACTTTGCAGAAGCACTGCTTCCGCACTGAACTTTCAAGTTCTCCGCACCGCAAAAAGGGTGAACATACAAGGCAGAAGCACGCTGCCATACGTTGCAAAAGTAACAATAAATGATGGAAAAAGAAAGCAAAAGCACATTTAATATAGTAAAGAAGTATCAGCAATACATGAAACTGGAGCGCAACTTTACGCAAAATACGCTCAATGCTTACGTACAAGACCTGCAAAAATTGCTACATTTCCTGCGTTCAGAACAGATAAACCCCTTGGAGGTAAAACTCGAAACGCTGCGCACCTTTGCCGCTTCGCTGCACGACATAGGCATCGGACCGCGCTCGCAATGCCGCATACTGAGTGGCGTGCGCACCTTTTATAAGTATCTGCAACTGGAAGGTTACATCAAGGATGACCCCTCAGAACTGCTTGAATCGCCCAAACTGGGCGACCATCTTCCTGAAGTGCTCACCACAGAAGAGGTGGACAGGCTCGAAGCGGCCATTGACCTCAGCAAGTGGGAGGGACAACGCAACCGCACCATTATAGAGATATTGTTCAGCTGCGGACTACGTGTCAGCGAGCTGACCACACTGAAAATGTCTGACCTTTACCTGGAAGACGGCTTCATAAAAGTGCATGGCAAGGGGCGCAAAGAGCGGTTAGTGCCTATCTCGCAAAGTGCAATAAAGCAACTGAACTATTGGTTCATAGACCGCAACTTGATGAACATAAAGCCCGGCGAGGAAGATTATGTGTTCCTGAACCGCCGCGGTGCACACCTCACACGCACCATGATTCTTATCATGATCAAGCGATTGGGGGCAGAAGCAGGCATCAACAAGACCATCAGTCCGCACACCTTGCGCCACAGTTTTGCCACAGCCATGCTTGAAGGCGGGGCAGACCTCAGAGCCATACAAGTGATGTTGGGTCACGAAAGCATTGACACCACAGAGATTTACACGCATATTGATACCCATACGCTGCGCGAAGAGATACTGGAACATCACCCACGAAACCAGAAACAGCAAGAAACAAGAAATAAGGACCAGAGAGACAACACTACCTTTGAATAAGATAGGCGGCGCTTCGGAAATGAAAATAAAACGCCGTTTCACTTTGTTTTATTTTGCATTTCACTCAACTTGCACTACCTTTGTCCCTATACAAAGCGGCAATACATCACAAAACCCATAAATAGAAACATTATGCAAGCAATAATATTGGCGGCTGGCATGGGCCGCAGACTCGGTGAATACACAGAAAACAATACCAAATGCATGGTAGAAGTGAATGGTGTGAAACTCATAGACCGCCTCTTGGGGCAACTCGCTACATTGCAACTGAACCGCATTGTCATCGTGGTAGGCTACAAAGGGCAACAACTCAAAGAGTATATAAACGCCAACTACCAAGGAAAACTCAACATAGAGTTTGTGGATAACCCTGTTTACGACAAGACAAACAACATCTACTCGCTGTCATTGGCAAAGAAACAGCTGCTTGAAGACGACACGCTGCTGATAGAATCAGACCTTATCTTCTCTGACAAACTGTTCCACATGATTGTCAACAACCCTTTTCCCAACCTCGCACTCGTGGCAAAATACGAGTCATGGATGGACGGAACAATGGTTACTATCGACAAAGACAACAACATAGTCAACTTTGTGCCCAAGCAAGCGTTTAGCTATGACGACATCGACATGTACTACAAGACGGTCAATATCTATAAGTTCAGCCGTGAGTTCTCGTGTCATAAGTATGTTCCTTTTCTCGATGCGTACTGCACTGCCTTGGGAAACAATGAATATTATGAACAAGTGTTGAGAGTCATTACGCTGCTCGACAATGCCAACCTCAAGGCTCTGCCCATCGGAAACGAGAAGTGGTATGAAATAGATGATGTGCAAGACCTTGACATTGCCGAAACTATCTTTGCACAAGGAGATGAAATGTTGCACCGGTTTAACTACCGGTATGGAGGGCATTGGCGCTTTCCAAAGATGCTCGACTTCTGCTATTTGGTCAATCCTTACTTCCCTACGCCACGCATGAAGGCTGAACTAAAGGCCAACTTCGACACCTTGATGACTGAATATCCGTCGGGCATGTATGTCAACTCGCTATTGGCAGGCAAGTATTTCGGTGTGAAACAAAAGTTTATCGTGGTGGGAAACGGTGCCGCAGAGCTTATCAAGAGCCTCATGGAGCACTGTCAAGGCTACACGGGAGTGGTCTATCCCACCTTTGAAGAGTATCCACACAGACTGCCAAAAGAGCGCATTGTAAGCTTTGTTCCACAAAACGATAACCTCGGTTACACCGCCGCCGACTTGAAAGACTTCTTTGCCAACAAGCAGATTGATACGCTATTGCTGATTAATCCAGACAATCCATCGGGCAATTTCATACCTGTCCAGGATGTAATAGACTTGTGCCAGTGGTGCCAACAGCACCATATAAGGTTAGTGGTAGACGAGTCGTTTGTTGACTTTAGCGAGAACTTCGAGCGCAACTCTTTGCTACACAACCAGATCTTGACCAGCTATCCCAATCTCGTTGTGGTGAAAAGCATCAGCAAATCTTATGGTGTACCAGGCTTGAGACTGGGAATCTTGGCGTCAGCTGATGAGCAACTGATAGCATACATCAAGAAAAACATAGCCATTTGGAATATCAACTCGTTTGGTGAATACTACATGCAGATATTCAATAAATACCAAAACGATTACCGAAAGGCCTGTTATCAGTTTATAGCAGAGCGCGACCGCTTTGGCAAATTGCTTGCAGAAATACCTTATCTGAGGGTTCTTCCGTCGCAAGCAAACTACTTCTGCTGCGAAATAACAAGCAAGTTTACCTCTCATGAGCTGTCTCTCATCTTGCTGGACCGCTTCAACATCATGATAAAAGACTGCGATTCAAAGACTGCCTTGAAGGGACGCAACTTCATTCGCGTATCAGTAAGAGACACACAAGACAACAACACGCTGATAGAAGCACTCAAAGAGCTGGACAAGCAGAAAGCTATCCAATAAAGGAACCATAGATATAGAGCATAGAAAAGGCACATTCCTCCAACTGAAGAATGTGCCTTTTTTATGTCATCAGACTGTTCATCCAACTTTAGCAATACGTGTCGAGGGCTATTGAAGTACAAAAGAATGGGCTATTTCACCTCCCATATATCATTTGTTTCCAGCAATTCGCTGAAATTATGATACTTCTTCTGCTGCTTTACCTCTTCTATCTGCTCATGAACAGCATCATTGTAGGTAGGTGCTTCCACGTCGCGGATTACTCCGAGGGCCACAGGAAAACCGTGTTCGTTGTCCATCATGGCCAATTTTAGCTGCAATGTATCGTCTTCGCAGTGTGCATCATGCACGAGAATGTCATCGAGTGTTACGCCATTTTCGCCAATCTTGACCACCTTTAGGCCGAAACCTTCCTGCACAAGGCCGTATTCATTGTTCTCGCCGAATACCAATGGCTGTCCATGACGCACGTAAATGGCATTTTTCTTGCGGCCGTCGGCCTTATAGATAGGGTCATAGGCACCGTTGTTAAAGATGACACAGTTCTGCAATATCTCGCAAACGGATGCCCCTTTGTGGTGATAGGCTGCCTTCAACACCTCTACCGTGCCTGGCGAGTCGGTAGCTACGGCACGGGCAAAGAAATGTCCGCGGGCACCAAAACACAACTCAGCGGGGCGGAACGGGTCTTCCACTGTGCCGTAAGGAGATGACTTGCTGACGAAGCCTCGTGGCGATGTAGGTGAGTATTGGCCCTTGGTAAGGCCATAGATACGGTTGTTCAGCAGTATCATGTTGAGGTCTATATTGCGGCGCATGGCATGAATAAAGTGGTTACCGCCTATGGCCAAGCCATCGCCGTCGCCACTAATCTGCCAAATGGTAAGGTCTGGATTGGCCACCTTTGCACCCGTAGCAATGGCTGCGGCGCGTCCATGTATGGTCTGCATAGCGTAAGTATTCACATAATAAGGCAAGCGGCTGGAGCATCCTATGCCTGAAATCACTGCCGTCTGATAAGGCGGTACGCCTATTTCTGCCATGGCTTTGTGCAGCGAAGCCAAAAAGAAATGGTCGCCACAACCGGGACACCAGCGTGGCTGTCCCTTCTTGTAATCTTGTGCTGTATATGTCATTGTTGATGTTTCTTAGTTTATTTGTTCTCCAATATCTTTTCCATGTTCTCCACCAATTCGGCAACCACGAAGGGTTGTCCTTTTACTTGGTTGAACTGGTAGGGCACAAAGCCATCCACCTTCATGCGGAGATAACCTGCAAATTGTCCGAGATTCTGCTCTGCCACCACTACTTTCTTGTAGCGTTTCAGCACCTCGGCGGTGTTGGCTGGCAATGGATTGATAAAGCTGAAATGAGCTTGTGCCACCTTGTGTCCTCTTGCTCTGAGCTCTTCCATTGCGGCATGAAGGTGCCCATAGGTACCTCCAAAGCCCACGACAAGCAGTTCTGCATCATCTGCATCGCCCTGTACCTCAACATTTGGTACCGGGATGCGTGCCACTTTCTCTGCTCTGAGGCGGCACATGCGGTCATGATTTTCAGGATTCGTAGAGATAGCGCCTGTTGTTCCATCCTTTTCAAGACCTCCAAGAATGTGTGTATAGCCTTCCGTTCCGGGTATAGCCCAATAGCGTGCCCCTGTTTCCGGGTCGCGTTCATAAGGTGTATAGTGGTCTTTTTGTGCCTCAGTAGCGTAGTGTGGGTGTATTTCGGGCAACTCGTTGATATTTGGTAGCTTCCATGCTGCTGAGCCGTTGGCCACGAAAGCATCTGTAAGCAGCACTACCGGAGTAAGATGTTCCAACGCCATCTTGGCGGCAGCATACACTGCATCGAAACAATCGGTAGGGCTGGTTGCGGCTATTACAGGCATGGGAGATTCGCCATTACGCCCATAGAGCACTTGAAGCAGGTCTGTCTGCTCGCTTTTGGTAGGAAGACCTGTGGAGGGTCCACCACGCTGCACATCGACAATAACCAGTGGAAGCTCGTCAATGACAGCCAAATTGATAGCCTCTGACTTCAAGCAAATACCCGGTCCTGAGGTGGAAGTGGCTGCCAATGCACCGGCAAACGAAGCTCCTATGGCACTGGCACAACCCGAAATCTCGTCTTCACACTGTACGGTGATAACGCCACACGACTTGTGCTTGGCCAACTCATGCAGCACATCAGTAGCCGGGGTGATAGGGTAAGAGCCTAAATAGAGCTGCAAGCCTGCACGCTCTGCTGCTGCTATCAGTCCGTAGGCAGTGGCCTTATTGCCGGTAATGTCCATATATCGACCCTTTATCTTGGTCTTGGACTCTATACGGTAGGTAGCCGGTACACTGGCATGTACGTTGTGTCCATAGTCATAGCCGGCATTCACCACCTTGATATTGTTTTCAGCAACAGCAGGTTTCTTGGCAAACTTCTCTCGCAGGAAGTTTGCCACAAGCTGCAAGTCGCGGTTAAACAGCCAGCATACCAAGCCCAATGCAAACATGTTGCGGCACTTGAGTATGCTCTTGTTGTCCATACCGCTGTCTTTCAGGCAAGCCTTTACCATCTGTGTGATAGGGCAAGCCACTACCCTGTCGGGGTCGATACCCAGTTCGCCCAAATAATCTTCAGTGGAAAATTCTGCCTTCTCCAGGTCTTTCTTGCCAAAGCTGTCTGTATCAATGATAATGGTTGCCTGTGGCTTGGCAAAACGGTATTGGGTCTTGAGGGCTGCCGCATTCATGGCGACCAGCACATCGCACTGGTCGCCTGGCGTGAACACCTTGCCTTGACCTATATGAACTTGAAAGCCCGACACACCTGTCAACGAGCCTTGCGGGGCGCGTATATCGGCCGGATAGTCGGGAAATGTAGATATACCGTTGCCGATAGTGGCCGATACTGTAGAGAAAATGTTACCTGCCAGCTGCATACCGTCGCCAGAGTCGCCGGAAAAGCGCACTACAACATGGTCCAGCTCTTTTACTTCCAATTCTTCTGCCATAAATAAAATTCTTTTTGGTCAGCCCGTAGGCTCTGTGTTTTTATACTTTCAACAGCCACAACAGGCTGTGCTGTCTGTGGCTATCATCATAATTGTTACCGGTTGTTTTTACTTTATCTGTATTGCAAATACATGGTTATACAGCAAAGGTCATTTGCCGGCTCTAACTCTCCATCATTGCAATACTTTATACATGCAAAGGTCGTAAAGTTTATTGATATAGCAAAATGTTTTGCTATAAATATTTTGTTTTTTGCTACAAAATAGCAGAATTTGCACTATTTAGGTTACAATTAATATATAATTACCGTGTAATTATTAACTAAACAGAACAGCAATACCACTGAACCTGACATTCTGTTGTGTGTGTGCGAACCACAAGTGAACATCTGATATTCTACACAAATGGTGTACAGAAGCACCTGTTATCATGATATAATACAATGCGTGATACACTAACAAGACGAGATATAAACCTACTGTGAGAAAGGCAAGAAAAAAGCTGTCATGCAAGAGCACTGCAATCGGCTTGCAAGAGCAGTGCTATCGGGAGCCAAGAGCACTGCAAACGGAATGTAATAACAATGCAATCAGAAGCCGATTGCACTGCTCTTGCAAATAACATCGACACCATGTGCCAACAAAAAAGCGATGCAGCATTGTTGTATAACAACACTACATCGCCCTGTACTTTCAAAACAGCTGCTGAAGACAGCTACTGCTGAGCCTGCTGAAGCATAGCGGTGCCCCACCGGTAGACCTCATCTATGATGGGCACAGCAAGCCCCCTGTTGTGTGCCAAGCGGTGAACAATGCCCAAGCCATAAGGAAAATCTTCGGTAAAATAACGGCTCTTGAAATCGGGTATATAGCCACCTTTCACCTTCAGCATAGGTGCCTTGATGCCTTGAAACGCCTTAATGGAGCAGAGCTTGTCGGTAAGCGACAAGGCATCATGACTCTCATAATAGTCAAGCACCGTAGGTATGCTGCCTTCTCTGACGGGCAATTTATGAAGCAAGAGCTGAAACTCGCGGTCCAAAGCCATATAAAGTGCCGATGCCTCTACGGTCCAATCCTCATAGAAGTAAGGGCGCTCGCCATACACCGTTCCCTCTTGCCACTTGCGCCACAGGGTGTAAAGACGCGACGGGTGCAGCAGAGGGTTGCTGTTGGTAAGGCTGGCTTCGTAATAGTTGGCCAGCAGTTCGGTAGGCGTTTTGAGCATCTGCTCTATCTGCCGGCGCACCTGCTCTTTCTGTTCGCACCGTTCTATCGCCACACTGACCGAGGCTTTATAGCCCAATAGGGACGCCTCTTGGCCGTAACTCACCAATCGCGAGATGAAGGGAACGCGCTGAAATCCAAACAGCGGCTGCGTCTGTGGCAGCTTGTCGATAGCTTGAAAGAAGAAACCTGTGCTCGACACGATGCTGCCTACCAATGTATCAGGGCGCAAGGCAGGGGCTATGCGGTCCAACTCGGCTGCTATGGCAAAGCCCGGCAAGCACAACAGCACCATGTCGGCATCTGCCAAAACCTCCTGTGGCTGGTCTGACACACACACCAACCGCCCTTGCAGCTTCTTGCCCTCAGGCGTATTGATAACCAAGGTGCGCCGCCAGCGCTCAGGACTACGGGTCAGCACACTCACACGATGACTGCTGGTGGCAGCCAAGAAGCCTGACACTACATGGCCTAAATTGCCACCTCCACATATACAAATGTTCATAGTTAAATCTGTATTCTAAAGAATTGGGGTTAAAACATTGCCTCGCTTCAAGGCTCATACAAGCGGTGCTGCCGTATAAACCGCTCCACCGCCGGAGGCACCAAATCGCCGATAGGCTGCCGATGCGCTATACGCTGGCGCACCATGGTGCTGCTGATGTTGATAAGCTGCGTATCAACCATGCGTACATGGGCAGGAAAGCATGACGGGTCAACAGGCGAACCGCTGCGCGGATAGACACATACAGCATAATGGTCGAGTATCTCTTGATAGGCATACCAGCGGTCAAAGCAAGCCCAATTGTCGGCACCTATCAGCAAGGTAAAGGCCCGGTCGGGATAATCGGCACTCATGTGTTGCAAGGTATGCCACATATAAGAAGGGCGAGGCATGCCAAACTCATAGTCTGAGGCTACCAATTGCTTCTCACCTGCCAAAGCCAGCTGCACCATGCGCAGCCTCAACGCATTGTCGAGCAAGCCCGACTGCTGCTTCAGAGGGTTCTGCGGCGATACCACAAACCACACTTCGTCCAGACCTGCCAGCTGCAACAGCTGGCGGCCCAAGCTGACATGACCCTTATGGATAGGATTAAACGAACCGCCAAAGATGCCTGTACGTATCATTGGCCTATAAACCGGCGGACGATGGAAAGGGCCTCTTGCTCGGCTTTCTCCAAATTGTCATTCACCACTACACGGTCAAACTTGGGAGCAAAAGTAAGTTCAAAAGCGGCACGGTCCAAGCGGTCTTCTATCACCTCAGGAGCATCGGTGCCACGGCTGGTCAGCCTATGGCGCAGCTCGTCAATAGAAGGTGGCTGTATGAACAGGCTCAAAGCCCTGTCGCCAAAGTACTGCTTGATGTTGCATCCGCCTTTTACATCCACGTCAAACACCACGTTTTCGCCCTTCTCCAACTGGTTTTCAACCTGCTGCTTCAACGTGCCGTAGAAGCGATCTTTATAAACTTCTTCATATTCAAGAAACTCATTGTTGGCTATGCGCTGGCGAAACTCGTCGGGTGAAAGGAAGAAATACTCCACGCCATTGCGCTCGGTGCCCCGCGGCGCACGGCTTGTGCATGATATACTAAATGCCAAATGCAACTCCTTATGCTGCATAAGCCAATTTATAATGGTACTCTTGCCAGTACCACTGGGAGCTGAAAAGATAATCAGTTTGCCTTTCATTGCTGCTAAAATTTTGGATAAAAGCACCCTGCAAAAGGGTACTACAATGGTAGAAAACAATAAAACATGCAGGTATCCCGCTGCAATTCGTCAACAACTGCATGCACCTGCGGCGGCGATAGCCCTTCCATATCGAGACTACAGCCTATAAAAAAGGCAGACACAGCCATGCCCTTACAGCTTGGATAGCCCTGTCTGCCAGTATTATTTAAAGCGCGTTAAGCACTTGTTCCTTGATTTGTTCCAGCTCGTCTTTCATCTTCACTACAATGTTTTGCATCTCAGCTTGGTTGCTCTTGCTGCCGGTAGTGTTGATTTCGCGCCCCATCTCCTGAGCGATAAAGCCGAGCTTCTTGCCCTGGCCGATACCGTCTTCCATGGTTTCACGGAAGTATTTCAAGTGATTGGCCAAGCGCTGCTTCTCTTCGTTAATGTCAAGTTTCTCGATATAATAGATAAGCTCCTGCTCCAAGCGGTTCTTGTCATACTCAATCTCAGGTATATTCTTGAGTCCGTCCACTATTCTTGCACGGATTTTCTCAACCCTTGACTTTTCAAAAGGTTCAATGCCGGCAAGCAGTTTGCCTATATTGTCAATCTTTTCTGTAAACTTGCGCTGCAAGGCAGCACCCTCTTGACGGCGGAAATCCATCAGCTTGTCAATGGCTTCCTGCACCGCCTGACGGGCTACAGCCCACTCCTCGTCGGAGAGTTCCTCCACTTCTGTCTTGTTCATCACGTCAGGCATGCGCAGCAACGTGGTAAACCAATCCTGAGGTTCCGGTATTCCCGTCTTCTCGGCAATAGCTTTTATTTGGTGATAATAGTTGTCAATAAGTGTTCCATTGATAGGAGTGGCATCAACAGATGCCTCTTTTTCAATCCATATAGAAAAGTCTACCTTGCCCCTTAAAAGGGCTTTGGCTATCATTTGGCGCATCTCCATCTCCTTCTCACGATACAAAGGAGCTATTCGGGTGGACAAATCAAGCGCCTTGCTGTTGAGCGACTTTATCTCAACATTTATTTTCTTTTCCTTAAAGGCTACGACAGATTTTCCGTAACCAGTCATAGATAGTATCATAATTCTTTGTAGTTAAATTTATGCAAAAGTACAAATTTATTCGAAAAAAAGCGTATTTTTGCATTTTATTTACGGAGATATTTTCACTATGTCATGTATTTTAAATATTGAGACGAGCACAAACGTGTGCTCTGTAGCAGTAAGTAAGGACGGTACCTGCATCTTCAACAAAGAAGATCACAGCGGTCCTAACCATGCAGTAAAACTTGGAGTCTTTGTAGATGAGGCTCTTTCGTATATAGATAACAGAGATATCAAACTGGAAGCAGTGGCCGTAAGTTGTGGTCCCGGCTCTTATACAGGACTGCGCATCGGCGTATCCATGGCCAAAGGCATCTGCTATGGCCGTGATGCAAAGCTGATAGCAGTGCCCACATTGGAGCTGATGGCAGTACCCGTACTGCTACACCATGAGCTGGAAGACGATGCATTGGTATGCCCTATGCTCGATGCACGACGCATGGAGGTCTACGCTGGCATCTACGACAAGAGCCTAAAGGAAATCAGACCCATACAAGCCGATGTGGTAGACTCAGACACCTACAAGCAGCTTCTGGACAACCACAAGATTTACTTCTTTGGGAATGGTGCCTGCAAGTGTATGGAAACCATTAATCATCCTAACGCACAGCTTATTAAAGGTATTGAGCCATTGGCACAGAACATGTTTCCGCTGGCCGACAAGAGCATGAAAGAAGGCAAATTTGAAGACGTAGCCTACTTTGTTCCTTTCTATCTGAAAGACTTTGTAGCCAAAACGCCCAAGAAGCTTCTGTAACGACAAAGTCACATGCAGACAACTGCTGCCAACAGATAACCACAAGAGCACCAAGGCAGGCGACGCACACAACACTGCGCCTGCTACCATATACAAACAACATATTTGAACACCTACCTAACAATGAACATTGAAGGATTAGACTATAACACCCAACGCGAAAAACTTATTCTGCCGGAATATGGCAGAGAAGTGCAGAAAATGGTAGACTATGCCATGACGCTTTCCAACAAAAGCGAGCGGCAAAGATGCGCCGAAACCATTGTCAGCATCATGGAACGCATGTTTCCACAAACGCGCGAGAATATAGACTATAAGCAAAAGCTGTGGGATCATTTGGCACTGATGAGCAACTTCCAACTCGATATTGACTATCCTGTCGATATCAGCGAGGCAAAAAACATCATGGAAAAGCCGCAACCTATGGCTTACCCAAAAACACAAAACCCGGTAAAGCACTATGGCAGCATGCTGTTTGAACTCTTTGAAAAACTCAAAGACATGCAACCAGGACAGCAACGCGATGAACTCACAAGACTGGTAGCCAACCAGATGAAACGCAACCTGATACAATGGAGCCACGGTTCGTGCGATGACGAGAAGATAGCATCAGACTTGGCACGCTTTACTGACGGCAAAATACAACTTGACCTCAACGGCTTTAAGTTCAATGTAGGCTCTATGAAAGAACCTGCCGAGAAAAAGCGTAAAAGAAAATAATCCCATATCAGACAACATCTTTAAACCACAGCCAATATGGAATCGTTTATCATAGAAGGTGGACACATGCTCAGTGGCACCATTACACCACAAGGCGCTAAAAACGAAGCACTCGAAGTAATCTGTGCCACACTGCTTACAGAAGAAGAAGTAATCATAAAGAATGTGCCGGATATACTCGATGTAAATAACCTCATACAGCTACTTACCGACATGGGAGTGGAGGTAAAAAGGCCTACTCGCAACGAATATATATTCAAGGCCGACCATATAAACCTCGACTATCTGGAAAGTGATGAATTTATACGTAAATGCTCTTCACTCAGAGGCAGTGTGCTCATGATAGGGCCGCTATTGGCACGTTTTGGCAAAGCTGTGGTAGCAAAACCTGGAGGCGACAAAATTGGCAGACGACGACTGGATACCCACTTCCTCGGTTTTAAACACTTAGGTGCAAGGTTCTCACACAACGATGAACGAAACACCTTTATCATCAGCGGGAAACACCTCAAAGGGTGCTACATGCTGCTCGATGAAGCGTCTGTAACAGGTACTGCCAACATCATCATGGCGGCAGTATTGGCCAAAGGCACCACCACTATCTACAACGCAGCGTGCGAACCTTATATACAGCAACTGTGCCACCTGCTCAACAGCATGGGTGCCAACATCAGCGGAATAGCCTCTAACCTCATTACCATAGTAGGCGTAGAAAAGCTGCATGGCGCACAGCACACCGTGCTGCCCGACATGATTGAGGTGGGATCATTTATCGGCATGGCAGCTATGGTCGGCAATGGCATACGCATCAAAGACGTGTCGCTGAGAAACTTAGGCATCATACCGGATGCCTTCAGAAGGCTTGGCGTAAAGATAGAAGTGGAAAACGACGACCTTATCATACCCCGACAGCCCCACTACCAGATAGAATCATTCATTGACGGGTCTATCATGACATTGGCAGATGCACCGTGGCCAGGGCTCACCCCCGACCTTCTGTCTGTACTGTTGGTGGTGGCCACACAAGCAAGAGGTAGCGTGTTGTTTCACCAAAAAATGTTTGAAAGCCGCTTGTTCTTTGTAGACAAACTCATTGACATGGGTGCACAAATTATCCTTTGCGACCCTCACAGAGCCGTAGTAGTAGGGCATGACCACAAGATAAGGCTGCGCCCAGGGCGCATGACCAGTCCTGACATCCGTGCAGGTATAGCTTTGCTCATTGCAGCATTAAGTGCCAATGGTACCAGCCGCATAGACAACATCGCACAAATAGACCGTGGTTACGAGGATATTGAAGCACGGCTCAATGCTTTGGGAGCCATAATACAGCGCGTGGACAACTAAAAACAATCCACTTTGAAAAAGCTTCTACAAACAGATAACATACACATTACATAATAACAGCATACAATGATAAGGCAGGACGAAGTCTACAAGATTGGCAAGATAGGAAAGCCACACGGCGTAAAAGGCGAACTTACCTTTGCGTTTGACGATGATGTGTTTGACCGTGTGGATGCAGACTACTTGGTGTTGCTCATAGACGGCATACTGGTTCCTTTCTTCTTTGAGGAATATCGCTTCAAAAGCGATGACACAGCACTGGTAAAATTCACCGACATTGACACCAAAGAGCAAGCACAAGAGCTTACAGGCTGTGAGGTGTTCTTTCCTAAAAAGCTGTCAGATAGAGACGAATCCGACATCACATGGAATGAAACCACAGGCTTTAAGCTGATAGACCTTAACAACAGTCATCAGCTAATAGGCACCGTAACCCATGTAGACGACTCCACAATCAATATCCTTTTCAATGTGAGAAACGACAAAGGACAAGACATATTGATACCTGCTTCAGAAGAATTTATAAAGGAGATTGATGCAGAAAAGCGCGAAATAAAAGTCAGCTTGCCTGAGGGTCTTCTTGATTTAGTATAATTTCAATTATCATGAAAAAGCAAATAGCCATCTTAGGCTCCACGGGTTCCATCGGGACTCAAGCATTACAGGTAATAAAAGAACACAACGAGCTGTTTGAGGCCTACTGCCTTACTGCCAATAACCGCGTAAAAGAGCTGGCACAACAAGCCAGAGAATTTAAGCCGGCAGCTGTTGTCATAGCCAATGAAGATAAATATGAGGAATTGAAAGCACTGCTCTCCGACATGCCCGACATAAAGGTCTATGCAGGAAAGCAAGCCCTCAATGAGATAGTAGAGGCGCAACCCATCGACATGGTACTGACAGCTATGGTAGGATTTGCAGGACTTACCCCCACGATTCATGCCATTAAAGCCCACAAAAAGATATGTTTGGCCAACAAAGAGACACTTGTCGTGGCAGGCGAACTTATCTGCCGGTTAGCCAATGAGTACCATGCCCCCATCCTACCGGTAGACAGTGAACACTCTGCTATATTCCAAAGCCTTATCGGCGAAGGCGACAATGAGATAGAAAAGATACTGCTTACCGCGTCAGGTGGACCTTTCCGCAACTATACTATCGACCAATTAGCCAATGTAACAAAGGCCGATGCGCTCAAGCATCCTACCTGGAACATGGGAGCCAAGATAACTATCGACAGCGCATCCATGATGAACAAAGGCTTTGAAGTGATAGAAGCCAAATGGCTGTTTGGCGTTCCTGCGGAAAAGATACAAGTGCTGATACACCCCCAGAGCATTGTACACAGTGCAGTACAGTTTACCGATGGTGCTGTAAAAGCACAGCTCGGCGTGCCCGATATGCGCCTTCCCATCCAGTTTGCCTTTACTTATCCCGATCGGTTGCACCTCAGTGAGGACAGACTTGACCTGTTCAAGCAACCTTTGGAGTTCTTTGAACCTGACCTGAAGAAATTCCGTTGCTTGGCATTAGCATTCGAAGCCATCAAGCAAGGCGGCAATATGCCATGTATAGTCAATGCCGCCAACGAGACAGTAAACCGCGGATTCTTGGAAGACAAGTGCTCATTCATGGCCATGAGCGATATCATTGAAAAGACCATGAGTCGCGTAACATTCTGCAACAATGCTGATTACGACACTTATGTAGCCACTGATGCCGAAGCAAGAAGAGTGGCACAAGAGCTCATGAATAACCAATAAGCAAGGCAAGCACAATACAAATGGGCCAAGAAAGGTAAAAATACAATCAGCAAAGACACTGAAAGAACGCATCAATAGCATAAAATGAAAGCACCAAATGCATAGAAACAAGGCGCCAAATGCATTAGGCATCAAGTGTTGAAACACTAAAATCTAAATATCAGAACAGAAAGAATAAAGCATTGAAACATTAAAAATAGAATATTAAAACATAAAAGAAAACATTTAAAACCACATGGAAATATTTTTAATACGACTGCTGCAATTCATGTTGGCCATATCGCTGTTGGTATTGTTGCATGAAGGTGGCCACTTTTTCTTTGCCAAACTATTTGGCGTAAGAGTTGAGAAATTCTACTTATTCTTTGACCCATGGTTTCATCTTTTTGAGTTCAAGCCCAAGAATAGCGACACAACCTATGGCGTAGGCTGGCTTCCTCTTGGCGGATATTGCAAAATTTCAGGCATGATAGACGAGTCTATGGACACTGAACAGATGAAAAAGCCAGCCCAACCATGGGAGTTCCGCTCCAAACCAGCATGGCAACGACTGTTTATCATGATAGGAGGTGTATTGGTAAACTTCCTGTTAGCTCTTTTCATTTACTCTATGGTGCTCTTTACTTGGGGCGATTCTTACTTCCAGTTAGACAAAATGTCTATGGGCATGAAGTTCAACCAAGACGCCAAGAACATCGGCTTTAAAGACGGAGACATTATCACAGGGGCTGACGGAAAGACCATTACCAAGTTTGATGTAGATATGTATCGCGACATTGCAGATGCCCAATCTGTCAATGTTTTGCGCCAAGGCAAGTCCGTAAATATTGCCATGCCTAAAGACATGAGCCTGATACAGATGCTTAAAAGCGACCCTGTCTTTACTCGCCCGTTTATTCCTGCCACGGTAGATACAGTGATACCACACTCTGTGGCTGCCCGTATTGGCATTCAAAAGACCGACCGCATCATAGCCGTTAACGGCAAAAAGGTTGACTCCTGGTATGAATTTGACAACCAAATCGGCGTTTTAAGAGACCTGTTGGCCAATGCCAAGACCCATGAAGACAGCCTCAAGGTACGCCGTGTGACCATTACATTCTGCAAGACAAAGGGCGACAGCTTGGCCACTTGCGACAACTCACACTGGTATGTGGCACATTTCACCCTCTCGTCAGAACTGACCATGGGCATCGGCAAGTCAAGTTTGGCTACCTTCTACAAACCTGTAACGCTGCGATATGGTTTCTTCCAGAGTTTTCCAGCTGGCATCAAATATGGTTTAGGTGTGCTTCAAGGCTATGTAGACGACCTTAAATACGTGTTTACTGCCGACGGAGCCAAGTCTCTTGGCGGATTTGGAGCCATAGGAAGCCTATTTCCTCCTACCTGGGATTGGATGATATTCTGGCGTATGACAGCTTTCCTGAGCATCATTCTCGCCTTTATGAACATACTGCCTATCCCTGCCTTGGATGGTGGACACGTGCTTTTCCTACTGTATGAAATGATAACACGCCGCAAACCCAGCGAGAAGTTCCTTATCTATGCAGAGTATGTAGGCCTTGCCATCCTTGTCATACTGATGGTAGTAGCCAACTTAAACGACATATTACGCTGGTTAGGATACATGCAATAAGCAGTCCTTGCAGTACAGGAAACAAGACATACGTCTTTTATTCAAGACAAGCAAGCAGCCTTTTCCCGAGAGAACAGGCTGCTTGTTTTATACCTATTAAGGTATCTTCTACCCTTTTTACGGTTTCAACATCATTACTGTTGATTATATGAAATATAAAAACTAACTTTGCAACCAATAGAAAAGATGAGCTCTCTTCAACTGTTCTATCATACAACTATTTACGCATGAGCAACAAAAATACGAAAACCGAACTGCTGAACCATATCCGCCAGCACAAGTCCATGACCTTTGGCGAACAGCTACAGCTTACGCTCATGCTCAGCACTCCAGCCATTTTAGCGCAACTTACCACTACTATCATGCAATACATTGATGCCTCTATGGTAGGAAGTTTGGGTGCCAATGCCTCCGCATCAATAGGTCTTATAGAGTCCACCACATGGCTTTTGGGCAGTGTATGCTCTGCCATAGCAGCCGGTTTCCATGTGCAAGTGGCCCATTTCTTAGGGGGTAATGATGCAAAAGCAGCCCGTTCGGTACTGCGTCAAGGCATTGTTACAGTGCTGTTGTTCAGCGCTTTGTTAGGCTGTGGGTCGCTACTCATCAGCCCTTATCTGCCTATTTGGTTGGGAGGCAATGCCGATATCAACGCCATGTCATCGTCTTACTTTTCCATTATAGCCGTAGGTATTCCCGTGTTTCAGTTTACCATGTTAGGTGCAGGCATGCTCCGAAGCAGTGGCAACATGGTCGTACCCAGTGTAATGAGTGTAGTGATGATGGTGTTGGACGTTATCTTCAACTTCTTTCTTATCTTCCCCACCAGAGACATCAGCCTTCTCGGACTGCAACTGCATGTACCCGGTTTTGGTCTTTCGGTAACAGGAGCCGCTTTAGGCACAGTACTGGCCGAGCTGCTGTCAGCCTCGCTCATGATGTATCTGCTGTGCTTTAGGTCAAAGGAGCTGCGCCTTACTATTGACACGGGACGCTTCCGCCCTACCTATGCTTGCTTGAAGCGTGCCTTCAACATCAGTGCGCCTATGGGGTTGCAACAGATTATCATGTGCAGTGCCTATGTGGCCATGACCGTTATCATTGCTCCATTGGGCACCTTTGCCATCGCCGCCAACTCGTTTGGCGTGATAGTAGAGAGCCTTTGCTATATGCCAGGCTATGGCATTGCCGATGCTGCCACTACACTTGTAGGCCAAAGCTTAGGCGCCGGGCGTCATGAACTGATGAAGAAGTTTGCCTATATCAGCGTATTCTTAGGCATGGCAGTAATGGCTTTGATGGGCATTGTCATGTATATCGGCGCTCCTTATGCCATGAGCATGATGACCCCAGTGGAAGAAGTGCGCCAATTAGGCGTCAGCATACTGCGCATAGAAGCCTTTGCCGAACCTATGTTTGCTGCCGCTATCGTAAGTTACGGTGTGTTTGTAGGTGCTGCCAACACCCTTGTTCCAAGCGGCATGAATCTGCTGAGCATGTGGGGAGTACGCATTACGCTGGCCGTTATACTGGCTCCTGTTATGGGGTTGCAGGGTGTATGGTTAGCTATGTGTTGCGAGTTGTGCTTCCGTGGCTTTATCTTTTTGTGCCGGTTGAAGTGGGGTAACTGGGTTAAGCCGCACAAAGTTGTGGCATAACCACAGTCTACAATCATTCATGCAGCCATCTGCCGCTACAAAACAGCCCTGCTGCAAGAGCTGTATAGATGAACAGGCAATATGAACAAATACTGTTATATATATTCAGTGTGTACATGTTTCAAGCGTGTGCATTTAATCAATTCAATGATATGGAACTAATAAAAGACAAAACTTTTGGGGGCGAACGTCCTCTCTTTGAAGTACACAACATGGAACTTGACCATGTAAGAATTACTTTCGGCGAATCAGGTATCAAGGAATGTAGCAACATTGTGTGCCGCAACTGCTACTTTGAAGGCAAATATCCGCTCTGGCATGTTGAGGGTTCGGACATCAGCAACTGCTATTTTGCACCTGGTTCACGCTCTGCCATCTGGTATTCCAACAACATGAAAATGAGCGATTGCGTGATTAACGGTCCCAAGTTCTTCCGCGAGATGAAGAATGTGGAGCTTAACAATGTTACGATTAACGATGCCGACGAGACATTTTGGCATGTTGACGGGCTCACACTCAATAATGTTGTGCTGCACGACGGCACCTATCCTTTCATGCACTGCTCTCATATCAAGGTCAACAAGCTGGAGAGCGACAGCAAATATGTATTCCAATATTGCCACGATGTGGAAATACACGATGCCAAGATTGATACCAAAGACTCTTTCTGGGAGGTAGACAACGTTACCGTTTACGACTCGGAACTCAACGGCGAGTATTTGGGATGGCACTCAAGAAACCTCAAATTGGTCAACTGCCACATATCCGGTGAGCAACCATTATGCTATGCCGAGAACCTTATTCTTGAAAACTGCACTTTTGACAGCGAGTGCGACAGGGCCTTTGAATATTCTACTGTAGAGGCAGATATCAAGGGATTTATCAAGAGTATCAAGAATCCTTCTTCGGGACACATCGTGGCAGACAGCATCGGCGAGATTATCTTGGACAAGAATATCAAGGCTCCTGCCAACTGCCAAATTACTACCCGCCCAAAATAAGCCTTCCATGACCTACGATTTTGACAAGCTCATCAACCGCCGTGGCACCCATTCATACAAGTGGGATTCTGCCACTGATGCCGATATACTGCCGCTCTGGGTGGCAGACATGGACTTTGCCACGGCACCTGTCATAACCGATGCGCTGCGCAAACGGGTAGACCATGGCATCTTTGGCTACACAAAGGTGCCACATGCTTACTACGATGCGGTGGTAAACTGGTTCAAGAAGCGGCACAAGTGGAGTTTTTCAGCAGATTGGATTCTATACACTTCAGGGGTGGTACCTGCCATCTCTGCCATTATTAAAGCCCTGACCTTACCTGGCGACCAGGTAATTGTGCAAGGGCCTGTCTACAACTGCTTCTTCTCTTCCATACGCAACAATGGCTGCGAGATTGTATCCAACAGTCTCGTGTACAGGGAAAACCACTGGAACATCGACTTTGCCGACTTGGAACAGAAAGCTGCCAACCCCAAGGCTCGTGTGCTGCTGCTCTGCAATCCCCACAATCCTGTGGGACGAGTGTGGACAAAAGAAGAGCTTACCCGTATGGGCGAAATCTGCCTCAAGCATCATGTGCGTGTAATAGTAGACGAAATCCACTGTGAGATAGTGCCCCCCGGAAAAAACTATACGCCTTATGGCTCGCTCTCAGAAGAGTTGATGCACAACGCCATTATCTGCAATTCGCCCAGCAAAGCCTTTAATACCGCTGGGCTACAGATAGCCAACATTATATGCGATAACGCTGAAACACGCAACCGCATAAACCGTGCCATCAATATCAATGAGGTGTGCGATGTCAATCCGTTTGGCGTAGTGGCTCTCATGGCTGCTTATACCGATGAGGGAGCTGCATGGCTCGACCAGCTCAACAGTTATCTTTACAGCAACTACCAATGGTTGTGCCAGTACATGGCTGCGCACTTGCCACAACTTAAAGTATCGCCTTTAGAGGCTACCTATCTGGCATGGATAGACTGTAGTGCACTGGCACAAGACGCCCACACCATAGCCCAACACCTATTGGAGCACAACCATGTATGGGTGAGCGAGGGCGACATATACGGACAAGAGGGCGACCACTTCCTGCGCGTCAACATGGCTTGCCCACGCAGCAGGCTCGCCGAAGGTCTTCAGCGCATAGCGGCTGGCATAGCAGAACTGCAAGCTGAACAGGCAACACAGCATTAAGCACAGAAAGCAAGCTTTGGGTTTACAATACAAACAGCCCCTATCATGGCAATAAATTTCCATGATAGGGGCTGTTTGTATGCGTCTTTTTAAAAACTTATTTCTCTGTATAGAGCACCTGTATAACCGTTTGTCCTACTGCCAACAGCGTGTTTTTGTCTATATGCTGCATGTCATCACTCACCGTATGCCATGTAGGTCCGAAAGTGCTTTGCTGGCAATCCTTGTAATAAGGAATAATGTCAATGGTAGGTATCTTGGCTTTCTCGTTTACAGGTATATGGTCGTCGGTAATCATGCCACCTTCTGCATTAGGAAAATAGCTACCATAGCCAATAGCGTTGGCTGCTGTCCACACCTTGTCTACAATGCCTTTGGCATACTGGTCTGACATACCTTCGCGGTAGAACTGTGCACCCTGTCCGCCTACCATATCGAGCAGAATGCCAAAACGCGCTTCATAACCGGCTTTGTGGGGATTGGCAGCCCAATATTGTGCGCCCAATGCCCATGAGTCTCCATTGTCGGTGGCATCGCTCCACTGCGGAATGCCCCAGTCTTCGGCGTCAAAGCATACAAAGTCTACACCCACTGCCAGCTTTGCTGTGTCAGCTTTCAGCAGCCGGGCTATCTCCAGCATCACAGCCACTCCACTGGCACCGTCGTTGGCAGCCATTACAGGCTTGTGCCAATTGGCAGAGTCTGGGTCGTTGTCGGCCCAAGGACGACTGTCCCAGTGAGCACACAGCAAGATGCGGGTGGTCAGCTCCGGGCGATAGCTGGCTATGATGTTGGTGCTCTTCAGCGGTGTGCCGTCATAGCCGTTAAGAGTAGCCTTCTGAGCCGTTACCTGCAATCCATAGCTTTTGAACTTATTGATTATCCACTGTCCACACTGTTCGTGGGCATCGCTGTTCATGGTTCGCGGACCGAAATCGCACTGTTTTGCACAGAATTGATAGGCAGAATCGGCATTAAAGGCAGGGCCTACGGGACTTGATGCCGCCTCACCGGCATCCTGTGCAACCTTCTTGTTGCCACTGCAAGCTACCAATGCCAAAGCTACCAATGCCACTATCAGATAGTTAAGATGTTTCATCGTCTTCATTTTTTTTGCTGTTTTGTAGTTTCTTTGCCCCACAAAACCATTATTAATACAGTAAGTTTAAGTAGGTGTTCAGCACCTGTTAAGTTGTACCTGTGCCATTACACGCAGCCAGTTGCCACCCCAGATGCGCTCAATATCACGCTCGCTGAAGCGCCGGCGCATGAGTTGAAGCGTAAAGTTGATAAGCTCTGATGAGTTGGCAATGCCCTTCACACCGCCATCACCGTCAAAATCGGTGCCCAAGCCCACATGTTCTATGCCCATGATACTGATGGCATGGTTGAGGTGGTTCATGGCATCCATGATTGAGGCCTCAGTGCCATCATTGCGCAAGAAGCCGTGATAAAGGGTAATATGGGCCACACCCCCTTTATGAGCCAATGCTCTCAGCTGGTCGTCGGTAAGATTGCGGGGCACATCACACAGTGCCTTGCAGTTGCTATGGCTGCACACGATAGGCGTAGAGCTAATCTCCAAAGCATCATAAAAGCTCTTTTCGCCAGCATGGCTGAGGTCTACCATGATACCTTGACGGTTCATTTCCTGTATCACTTTCTCGCCAAACTGGCTCACACCGTTATGAGTGTTGCACCCGCGTGCACTGTCGCAAATGTCGTTGTCGCCATTGTGGCACAAGGTAATGTAGACTACTCCACGCTGTGCAAAGTGCTTTACATTCGCCACATCATGATTAAGTGCCAGACCATTCTCTATACCAAACATGATGGATCGGCGTCCCTTGCGCTTGTCTTCATAGAGTTCGGCAGGTGTGCGTGCTATGCTTACATAGCGACTGTTGGCTCTTACAATATCTTCTATCTTGTCAAAGATAAGGTCTGCATACCCTAAAGGGCTGTCTACCTTAAAGGGCACTTTGGAAGAGAAGGTCTCTCCTATCTTGGGTTGTGGCAAATAGGCCGCCATGATAACTGCACTTTGGTGGCCTTCAGCCATCTTGTGCATGTCTACCAATATCTTGGGGTCGCGGTGGTCAAAGTGTATTCCCTGCGGAAAAAACATAGGGGTGTCGCAGTGGGTGTCCAGTGTCAGGATGCGCTCGTGCAGCTGCTTGGCTGCAGCAAAGTCTTGTGCCTTGCCCACCAACCATGCAAAGAGGGCCGGACCACTGTCTTCCAACCACTCAGGATGCCACTGTACGCCCATGATAGGCTTATACTCGCTACTCTCTATGGCTTCTATTACGCCATCTGCAGCTGTGGCAGTGACCTTGAATCGCGGCCCTGCCGCACGCACAGCTTGATGATGAAACGAATTGACCGCCAATTCATGAGTGCCATAGATAGTATACAGCTCCGACTGCTCGGCTATCTGCACGCTGTGGGTTGGTTCGCTGCGGTCGGCATCTTGACTGTGCTTTACCAGTGGTCTGGTGTCGGCACGGCGTGCCTGTCTGGCTTCTGCTATATCTTGGTCTACCTCACCATCCAGTGCAGTAACCAGTGCCTGTATGCCCCGACAGATGCCCAACATAGGTATCTGCCGGTTATACGCCAATCGAACTGTAAGCAGTTCTGCCAAGTCGCGCGTGGCATTGATGCTGTGCAAGCGTGGCGAAGGTTCCTCGCCGGCCCACAGAGGGTTGATGTCTCCACCGCCCGTAAGTATCAGTCCGTCAAGGCGTTCAAGGGTATTGACTATTACCTGGCTGTCTGCCACCGGCGGAATAATAACGGGTGTGCCGCCAGCAGCCACCACAGCATTGTAATAGCGGTTGCAAAGTCGGGTATCCCCATCGGCAAAGTTGCCCGTAAGTCCGATGACAGGCTGCCGCTTTGCCTCAGGATAGTGGGCATAGATATCGTCCAGATAAGTCTGGAGATGAAAAGATTTCATGCGCTTTTGTGTTAACGGAAAAGGGTGTTTATAAAAACAATGATAGCCCATGGAAAGGCATAATACCTCCATAGGCAATATTCAAAGGCTCCCGATCGGAGCATGTCAGCATGCTTGCAACCCTGACTGCTTGCCAAGGTCGCACTCATATTGCTGTGATATTACTGTGCATTGTCTTGTGGAACAGGCACTTCTCGCTTGATGCTTTGCTCCAGCGAGATAAGGGTCTCTGTAGCAACTACACCAGGAATGCCCTGCATCTTGTTGTTCAGCAAATCCATCAGTTGCTCATTGTCGCGGGCATACAGCTTTACAAGCATGGTGTAAGGACCCGTGGTAAAGTGGCACTCTACGATCTCAGGTATGTGCTCCAAGCGCTCTACTACTGATTTATACATATTGCCACGCTCCAATGTAATGCCTACATAAGTACATGTAGTGTAGCCAAGGCTCTTGGCATTTACATCAAAACCACTGCCTGTAATGACACCACCTGCTATAAGGTGCTGCACACGCTGATGAATAGCGGCACGGGATACGCCACATTCTGCTGCCACATCCTTGAATGGTATTCTTGCATTCTTTGATAAAATACTCAGAATTTTTTTGTCAAGATTATCAATCTTATCCATTTTATATGCTTTAAATTAATAATTATTACTTTCTTTTGTAATTGGCTTTTGTTTCAGTTTACAGAAGCAAAAGTAATGAATAAAATTGAGACTCACAACAAATTGATATTAAAAATACTTACATTAGCTCAAATTGCCATGTTTAAATAGTACAAAATTACCTATACTTACACTTCTTGACAATAGCAAAAAGATAGATAGCACCTGTTTTCCATGCGCCATGCAGCCACTTGCCATCCTTTCTGCATATAGACAAGAAAGCAAAGTGCATATTGAAACAATCAATAAAAAGGTAAGTGCTCTGTTATAAGCACGTGCAGGTTTCATTAAAATCGGAAGAAGCTGAAAAGCTAAACAATACACTGATTTACAGACATATAACAAACTTATCAACACTGTTGACAAGTTATAGGAAACCAATTGCACTGCAATCAGCTTGCAATTGCACTGCAATCAGAAGGTGAAAGCACTGCTATCGGCAGCCAAAAGCAGTGCTTTTGCAAATACGCTCATAACAAACTGATTATCTGTTGTTTATCTTATTGGCACAGAAAGCCCCCAACCAAGGTGCCAATCGTATCGTCATAGCACTATGGTTGGGGACTGTATCATTATGGAGAACATTGACACAGCAATGGTCTCACAGCTTTATAAAAAGTTGACAGCCTTGCTTACTTTTTCTTGGCAGCAGACTTCTTTACCTGCTTCTTGGCTGTCTTGGCTGCTGTTACCACGGGTTTAGCACCCTTGGCAGGAGCTGGCAAGGTCTTGGCCTCAGACTTCTCTGCCTTTATCAACTCTACGGTGAACACCAACGCACTGTAAGGCTGGATTTGTGCTCCTGCGGCACGCTCGCCATAAGCAAGGTTATAAGGTATGTAAAGTTCCCACTTACTGCCCACAGGCATTAAGGTCAAGGCCTCTTGCCAACCTTTGATAACCTGTGCAGGGCGGAACTTGGCGGTGCCACTGGTATTGTGCTTTTCAGAGCTGTCAAATACAGTGCCGTCTACGAGGCGACCCTCATACTTTACAGTTACTTCATCATCGGCAGTAGCTTTCTCGCCCTTGCCCTCAGTAATCACCTTATACTGCAAGCCACTGGGCAGTGTTACCACGCCTGCTTTCTTGGCATTGGCAGCCAAAAAGTCTTCGCCTGCCTTTTTGTTAGCCTCTTTAGCTGTTTCGATAGCTTGCTTTGAGCGCTGCTCAAACAGCGTCTTGGCAGCCTCAACAGACATCAGCTTGCTGCCTGTTCCGACAGCATCTGTAAAGCCTTTGGCAAACAGTTTGGTATCAATGCTGTCGCCTACTGCCTTAAACTCTTTATTGGTATAAGGCAACATGCGCTCCAGCGCCATCATGGCTATCTGCTGCCCTGCCATGCGTGCCTTCATCTTGGGCGATGTGCCCTGCTCCATTACCTCGCTGAAGCTCTGTATGAAGTCTGCCATATAGGCTGTATCTACACCAACTTGTGTCTGTAAGTAAGGCAACAAGCCGTCTGTACGGGCCATACCGGCAGCATAACTCAGCGAGTCGGCAGCAGTGTTCAGCTTCTGTTCAACCACTGGCTGTTTTACCTCTTTGTCTTTCTTCTTCTTTGATGCGGCGTTTACGCCAGTAAAAGCGGCACTTGCCAACACGGCAACTGCCAGTACAATCAGTTTTTTCATTATCTTGTTTCTCCTTTCTTTTTGAATATTTGCATATACAACAGGCAGATACAGCATCTTCTTTGGAAAGAAGCATTGTCTCTACCACCCGCTATTTACGAAAGAAAGCCACAGAAAGTGCTATGCAAGCACTGACTGTGGCGTATGAAGTATGATAGAATTATTTCTCTATTCCTAACAGTTCAATCTTGAATACCAATGCAGAGAATGGCTTGATCATGCCCTGATCGCGGTCGCCGTAAGCAAGGTTCTGAGGAATAACCACTTCCCATACACTACCTACCGGCATGTGGGTAAGAGCGGTTGTCCATCCCGGTATTACCTGGTTGGCTGCCAATGTAACAGCCTCGCCACGCTTGTAAGAGCTGTCGAACACTTTACCGTTGATGAGCTTGCCCTCATAGTTTACCTTCACGCGTGAGGTATCTTTCGGCATCTCGCCAGAACCCTCTTTGATAACCTTATAGTAAACGCCGCCGGGAAGGCTCTTTACACCTGCCTTCTTGGCGTAAGCGGCAATGAACTTCTCGCCGGCTTTCTTGTTGGCACCATACTGCTTCTCCATTGACTTGCCCTTGATAGCCATCATCTTTGTCTGGGCTACCTGCTGAGCCTGGTCCATAGTAAAGATGCCTTTGCTGCCTGAAGTACCGCAGATAAAGCCTGCCATGAAGTTTTTCAGAGAGATGGTCTTGGTAGAATCCTCACCGAAGAGTTCGTGGTTGATGCCCTTTACCATCTGGCTTGATATCTGCTGGCCAATCTGAAGACCTGCCAAGTAAGCAGCTTTCTTCTTGTCGTCGCCGGCATTGGCACCCTCGTTAAGACCCTTGAAGAACTCGTCCATATAAGTAGTATCAACACCCATACGGCCTACCAAGTATTCTTTCAAACCCTGAGACTGTGCCATACCGATAGCGTAACTTACGGTATCAACATCGTTTTTAAGGTCTGCCTTAGGAGTAGAGTTGCCGCATGATGCGAAGATAGCGGCAAAAGCAGCTACTGCTGCTGCAAAAGTTAACTTTTTCATTATTGTTTCTTGTATCTTTAATTGTTTTCTTTTATCATTGCAGTGTGTGCCATAAGCCACACACCCTGCCCCATTAGAGCACCTCTATCAGCTCTACGTCAAACACCAAAGCTGCGTAAGGAGGAATGGCACCGCCCGCACCGTTGGCACCGTAGGCCAAATCGTAAGGTATGAAGAAGCGGTACTTGGCACCCTCTTGCATCAACTGAAGGCCCTCTGTCCAACCGGCTATCACCTGATTGAGCGGGAACACTGCCGGCTCACCACGCTGAATGCTGCTGTCGAACACCTTACCGTCTATCAAGAAGCCCTCATAGTGGCACTTTACCTTGTCGGTAGCCTTTGGCTTCTTGCCGTTGCCTTCTTTGATAACCTTATACTGCAAACCGCTTGGCAGGGTTACTACGCCTTCTTTCTTGGCATTTTCTGCCAGATATTTCTCACCTTCAGCCTTGGCAGCCTTGCCTTTTTCAGCCTTCTCAGCATTGAGTTTCTCTTCTTGCTTGCGGAAAAATTCCTGTACAATTGTTTGCGCTTCCTGGTTGGAAAGCTTGAGCTCGTTGCCCTCTATCACGTCTTTGATGGCGTTGCCGAAGTCTTCAATACTCAAATTGGTTGTACCCATTTGGGACAACTGCTGGCCAATGCCCAGTCCTAAAGCGTAACTTAATTTGTCCATTCGTCTAAAAAATTATTTTATTAATATTCTGTTCAATCGCTTGGTCATATGTACAGGCTGCTGTCATTTAGCCATGCCAAAGCCGATAGCACTGCAATCGGTTTCCAATTCCATAGCTATTGAAATCGTGCAAAGGTAATATTTTTATCCGACAGGTACATTATATTTGGGGAAAAATTGCTAATTTTGTGCATTGTTAAGGAATTATCTTACTGACTTTTAAGCAGAATACCGCTTTTGCTCACTGTTTAACAGCAAAGGTTAGCTATCAGACAGAAGAACCAGTAAGTAAAATTTACCGTAGAAACACCATGGCATGACACTGTTATCCATGTCTTTAAACAAATGAAACTATGAAAAAAATTGTTGTGTTAACAGGCGCTGGAATGTCTGTAGAGAGTGGACTGAGCACCTTTAGGGATGCCGATGGACTATGGGAAAACTATCCTGTATCGCGCGTGGCCACCCATGAGGGATGGGAACAAGACCCTGTTTATGTAAACAACTTCTACAACATGCTGCGCAAAAAGCTGGTGGAAGCCAAGCCCAACGAGGGACACAGGCTGGTGGCACAGCTTGAACAGAAATATGATGTGAGCGTAGTTACACAGAATGTAGACAACTTACACGAGATGGCAGGAAGCACCCACGTGCTCCACCTGCATGGCGAGCTGATGAAAGTATGCTCCAGCCGCGACCCTGAGAACCCCAATTGCCAGCGCACATTAGTGCCTCCACACTTGGAAGTAACACCGGGGGAGAAAGCTGCTGACGGTTCACTGCTGCGCCCTTACATAGTGTTCTTTGGCGAAAGTGTGCCCAACATTGAGCCTGCTGCCGTGCTGGCATCGCAAGCCGACATCTTTATCATCATCGGAACATCGCTCAATGTGTATCCCGCAGCAGGACTCGTGCAGTATGTCAAGCCTGAAACTCCTATCTACTTGATAGACCCTAACGAGGTAATGAAGACGGACATGCGCCACGTTCACCACATACAGAAAGGCGCATCTGAAGGCATGAAAGAGCTAAGCGCACTACTCATGGCAGAACAATAGGCGCTATTCAACTGGCGTTTGAACAGCATTCTATCAGCGTTTGAACACTTATCTTACTGCACCATTTAGCAAATAGGTAGCCAAAAAGGGACATATATGCGTCCTAAAAAACTGCCCTATCACACGCAAACCCTTAATTATGAGATACTTTATTTATGAAAGCGGGACCCAAAGCGGTCCTTTTGAGCCCAACGAACTGTTGAACCACGGACTGCAATCGGAAACATTGGTATGGACCGAAGGCATGGAACAATGGACACCAGCCTGGCAAGTGGAAGAGTTGAAGGCTTTACTCAGTCAGCAAAAGCAGAAGCAACAGGCAGCACCCATGCCGCCGCCACCGCCGGAACCCGCGCAACAGCAGAAGCATGGGCGCGAGAATGAACCGCCCTATCGCTACACTCCTCCTCGCAAAACGGGTTGGGGATGCGGCACATGGACCTTTTTGGGCATTGCAGTGATTGCCATTCTCATGGCTATTACATGTCCGGGAAAGGCTGAACACAAGCAAGCGGTCATCAACCAGATTAACAAGTTGGTAAGTAGTCAGGATGAAAATGACGGACTGATGGGTACTTTCAACTCACTGCTAATGTCGGGAATAGCCAACGTGGCCATTGACCAAGTGCTGCAAGTAGACAGTTATGTGTTCTTCTCCGTAGGTAAAATACACATTGGCAACACTGAGAAGATGGTATCGGTAGGTCTGTTGGACCATGTGTTTACACTCGATCTGTCAAACATTGGCAATACGGTCAAGCATGGCAAAGGACTGATAGAAAACAACGAAAGCAACAACGATGAAGGCAGTAGCAGCGATGACGGCAGCAGCCCTGTCGACAATACCGATGTGGTAGACTCGCTCATGAACCAGTAAAACTATTGGTTTTACCCGTCAAATGCATTGACTTCACAAACAAAATGCGTTGGCTTCATAAACCAACGGCATTGCTTTCACAAGGCAATTGCATGCAAAAAAGGCGTTTCTCCCTTACCTGCCATATCTGGCAAAGAGAGAAACGCCTAACCTTAAAAAACGCCTTTATCTATCAAGTGTGGTAGATAGAAATTGCCATACCACCAACTGCAATATCCGAAAACAACCTTCAGAACAAGATAACAGAAACAACCTATCCTGTCAACATCCAACAATAATCATAATACCGTATCAATCTTTCTTCTTGCTTTCAGCCTGCCTTACAACTTGCTCCAGTGTTGCCACACGCTGCGTGTAATACTGTTTCACATCGCTCCAGCGGTAATAAGGCCACCGGTCAGTAGCAATGGGCACATGCACCTCACGCTCATTGTGCAGAAACTTGACCAACACATCGCCAGCTTTATTGCTAAAGAACACTATTTGCACATTGGCAGCCATCGGAGTGGCCTTGAAGTCGCACCAATGTCGGTACACTTCTTCCGGTCTGCTCACGGCTACATCAAAGCTGTCTATCTGCAATACAGCCAATAAAGGTATCACATTGCCATCATGTCCAAAGCGAAGCGTGGCTGCAATGCCATGATTGTCAATGGCTTCATCAGCAGATTGCAATATGTTTTCAACCAAAGTGCAGGCGTTTGCCATCACAATACCGCCGCTTTGGGCAGGATTGGCATTGCCCACATAGAACCGATAGTTGACACATTGCCACAAATCGAACAGCTCTTGAGGTGTAAACACATCGTAGAAGTTAGCTTTTGTCTCAATGTCCTGCATGTCTACGGCAATCCAATAGAGTGCCCACATCAGCTTTTCGGGGTTCACCTTACGCCTGATAAAGTCGGTATTGCTGAACAGCGCAGCCACCATGCGTTGCGGCTTCACGTGTTCGGCCTCAAACTTGCGGTAGTCTTCCACCCAAGGACCTGTCTCTCCGTTGGTAAAAGCGTTGGAAATGTCGGTGTGATAGTTAAGATAGCCCATATATTTATGGCTCATCTCATAGCTTATTTCTATCTGAGGACAAAGGCCTTTCAGGCGGTCGCCAAAGGCTGCCATGCTCATGGCACAACGGTACACCACCGTAGAACGGGCAGAAACGCTGCGCTTTCCTTTAAACACTTCAGGAAAATTCTGCACCATGCGCTGGGCAATGCCTTGATGCTGGCGTACACCCAATGGGGTAAGATCGCCCCCACGGCCCTCCGTTTCCTTCCAAACTAAGTGCAAACGGCTTAGCACTTCCTTGCCAAAAGCAGTGATGCAGTGCTCCTGTTCCGCCACTTCCAGCAGCCGGATGGTAGTCAGATAGTCACCGTCTCCCAACAAATAGCGCGACCCATGCCGCCCATAATGGCTCACATAGAAAGGCTTATAACCCTTAGGTGCAGGCGTCTGCCTTGCCGTTACCTCTGGATAGGCCAAATAAACGCCTCCTGCCTTGTCAAGGTTTGCACTCACTTCTTCAAACGAAGTCTGCGCAAGGGCCATGCCAGATGTCCCCAACAGGAGCACCAGCACAGCCTTTGTACGGCATAAAGTAAAGGTTTTCTTGATGAATTGAACGGTCATATCCATTGTATATACTTTGCTTTTCATTTACAAATTTCCTGCTCTTTGTTTATATAAGTCTCTTTCCACGCTACTTGGCATAGCCATCGTTTTGCTTCAATCCAGGATTATTGGAGAACTCCGTCTGTGGAATGGGGAACAGTTTGAAGTGGTCGTCCACATCCGTTCCAAGGCGCTCGCCATTCTTCCAGTCCCAATTATGGCCCTTTGTAAACTTACCAAAGCGTATCAAATCGGTACGACGCACCAGTTCACTGGCCAGTTCGCGCTGGCGCTCAGCCAAGATAAAGTCGAGCGTAAGGTCGCTTATCGTGATGTCGCCCGACACATCTGAGCGCACACCTGCCTTGGCATACTTGCCCGACATGTAAGCACGCTCGCGTATCTCGTTTACATAACGCAGGGCTTCTTCCTTGCTTCCACCTTGCGCACCACGCAATATCGCCTCAGCAGCAATAAGGTATGCTTCGCCTGTACGAAACAAAGGAAAGTCTATTGACGAGTAAGCATCGCCCTGAGTAGGCAAATGGTCGTCTTGTGTAACATTGCGCCACTTGATATAGCCATAGCCACATGTAAAGGTACTGGTCATAGCTTCCTTGGCATCCCAGGTCTCTTTTACTTGATTAGGCAGTGCAGTCATAAACTGAGCGCGTTTGTCTTTCTTCTGGTTTCCCCATGTATCGGCTGTGTCAAACGCCACATCATCAGCGTCAAAAGCATCAACCAACGTGGTCTTTGCCCTCACATTGCCCCATCCGCGCGAACCAACGCCTGTTTGGTAGAGTTCATTCATCGGTCCGTTGACAAAAGCTTTCACGTAGAAATTGGTGCCCGCAGAGCTTTGTGCTTTCTCACCGTCTTGCACTAAGGGCCAAATGATTTCCTTACACTTGTCATTGTCGGCCAGGAAAATGGTGCGATAGTCAGCAGCCAACGGGTAATGACCGTCTGAAATCACTTTTTCCGCATAAGTCAAAGCATCCGTATAGCGGTCTTCTCCTATCCAAGTCTGCGCATTCAGATACATGCGTGCCAGCAAGAACCACGCTGCCACCTGGTCAACGCGCCCATACACGTTAGCTCCAGGAGCCTTCAGGTCTTTAGCTATGGCTTTAAGTTCGCCTTCGGCATAATCAAATATCTGCTTGCGTGTCCATTGTTCAGGAATGTCTTTTACACCAGTCTTCTCGTCGATGTAAGGCACTGCGCCAAACAAATCGCACAAAGTAGCGTAGCAATAGGCACGAATGAAGCGTGCTTCGGCACGATACGCATTGCATTCAGAGCCTAACTGGCTCCAAAGTCCGCGCGACTTGAGCTTCTCTTCCGTACATTCGCGCAGCAATTCGTTGCTGTAAGCTATTGACATGTAAAGGCGCTGATAAGTCCAACGGATAACAGAAGTGTTGGAAGCATCCCATTGCAAGTTCAGGCATTTGCGCAAACCGTTGGATGAAGACGGCATAAGGAAGTTGTCGGTGCTCAGCTCTTGCAGGTAGAACATAAGGCGAACATAGCCTGAATAACCTTCATTGGCTCCTTCAATGTCGCCGTCTCCGCCATCGCCTCCTTTCTGTCCGGTCAGGATTAGCGAGCCATAGCACTTCGCCAACACGCCAGTGTAGCCATCAGCAGTGCTATATACCTTTTCGCCCACAAGCTGATTGTTGTCAAGTGGCATGGTATCAAGGTCGCCGAAGCAAGAAGCAAGCAGGCAGCCCATTACCGCAAATATCACAGTTGTTAATATATTCTTTTTCATGACTTGTCTATTTTATAAGGTTAAAAGTTGAGGTTGGCCGACAAAGAGAATGTTCTCGGACGCGGATAGACATCTCTGTCAATGCCGTTATATATCTCCGGGTCAATGCCTGAGTAGCCTGTGATGGTGCATACATTCTGTACGGCTACCGAGAGCCGCAAACTACTATTGCTGTTCCATAGCTTCCTGAAGGTGTAACCCAAGGTAATATTGTCTATACGGAAGAAGTCGCCACGCTGCAAGAAGTAGTCTGAATAGAGCTGTTGCTGCTGGAAGCCTTTCTCTGCCGTTACTTTCAGTATGTTGGAGAAGTTGCCTTGGTCGCTGTAAACTTGCTGTTGATACTGGTTAGCCTCAACATAATTGTAGATATAGTTGCCGAAAGAGCCGTGCCCTGTAATGCCAAGTTCCCAGTTCTTGTAGGTTAACTGAGTGTTGAAACCAAGGTACGACTTAGGCAGTGCGCACTTATTAGCGTATCGGGGCTCTGTGGTGGATACCGTTCCGTCGGGTTGTACATACTGACCTTCCAGCGGTTTGCCATTCTCATCATAGGCCTGCTTGGCCAAATAGAATGTATACGGGCGCTTGCCCACCATGAAACACTCTACAAACTTGCCTGTGCCGGAGATAGCACCCGTCTCTACATAAGAGCCTTCGCTGTCAACCGTGTTCAACTTGGTAATCTTTGAGTCGTTCCAAGTATAGTTAAGCCCTACGCTCCAGTTAAAATCCTTGGTGTCAACAGGCACCGCATTGACAGAGAACTCAACGCCCCGGTTGTCCATCTCGCCGATGTTGGTGGTCAACACGGCAGAATAGTTGACGCCAGAGATAACCGGTATGGTGTTGAGCAGGTCTTTTGTGTGACGCTTGTACACATCAACAGAACCATAGATGCGGTTGTTCAGAAAACCATAGTCCAGTCCTGCGTTCCAGGTAGTGGTGGTTTCCCACTTTATGTCGCGGTCATATCCGTTGGGACGGTAGGTCGTGTACCAGGTATCTCCAAAGAGATAGCTTGATTCGGGATACGATACAGTAAAGGTAGTCATGTAAGGATAGTCGTTGATAATATCCTGCTGACCCGTCTGTCCATAACTCAGACGGAGCTTTAGGCTGGTAAGCACCTCATTGTCCTTCAGGAACTTCTCTTCAGAAATCTTCCAGCCCAATGCCACTGACGGGAAATAGCCGTAGCGGTTGCCCTTGGCAAAGCGCGAAGAGCCGTCTGAACGCAGCGTAGCCGTTACCATATAGCGGTTGGCAAGGGTGTAGTTGAGTCGCCCGTAGAGCGAAAGCAGATAGTATTCAGACTCAGAATGCTTGGGCGAGAAAAGCTCCTTGCCCTCTGGAGAGAGCGAAGTATCGTTGTATTTCTTCCAGAAGTGCTGCCATCCGTAACCCACCATGGCACTGAAGTCGTGCACCTTGCCAAAGGTATGCTGATAATTGGCATACAAGTCAAGCAGTGTATTGCGCTTGTCTTGCTTGGAGTTGTAAGCCAATCCTGTGCCATCCTTCATGTTGGAGGTGTACATCATGCCTGCAAGGTCGGGCACATTCTTGTTGTATTTGCTCTTGAGCACATCATAGCCGAGGTTCATGTTGAGCTGCAAGTCTTCAAAGCCATGCACCTTATAGTTGACAGACATGTTGCCGATGGAGCGATATATCCGGCTGCGCATGTCTTGCAGCTCCAGTTGTGCCACGGGATTGTCAGTCTGTATGGCCATAGGTGCATTGCCGTTCATCCAGATAAAGTATCCAAGACCAGGGTCTGTTGCGGCAGTTGCGCTGCCTGTTTTCACCGGACGTGTAGGGTCATAAGCCATCGCATTGCCCACTACGCCCTCGTCAATGCGTGCGTTGTCTTCGTAAGAAGCCTTGAGATTAACGTTCAGCGAAAGGTGATCTTGCAGGAATTTGGGCGCAATGCCACCGTCAAAAGTGTATCGCTTGTAGTTGTTGGTGCGTATCACGCCGTCTTGGTTGGTGTAGCCGAGAGACACGCGCACAGGAGCTTTCTTCTTAATGTTGCCCGACATGGAGATGTTATGGTCCATGCCAAAGGCAGTACGGTAGATTTGGTCTTGCCAATCGGTGCTGGCTGTACCAAACGCTGCATTCTCCGGCACGCCTGTAACGGTGGGAGCAAACTTGCGGAACTCGTCTGCCGTGAGCACATCCAGACGCTTGGCAGTGGTACTCAGCGCGAAGTTGGCAGAGTAGTCGAACTTAGGTGCACCGTTGCTGCCTTTCTTGGTCGTAATGACAATGACGCCATTAGAGGCACGTGAGCCATAGATAGCAGTGGCTGAAGCGTCTTTCAGCACGGTAAAGGTTTCTATATCGTTAGGATTGATGCCACCTATCAGATTGCTGCCGCCCTCAATCGTCGAGTTGTCCACAGGCACTCCGTCTATCACTATCAACGGGTCATTGGAGGCAGAAAGCGAAGCACCGCTGCGGATACGGATGGTTGAGCCTGAGCCAGGTGCGCCTGAGCTTGACACTACGTTGACACCTGCCACCTTGCCCACCAGTGCATCTTGCGCGCTTGACTTGGCTCCACGGTTAAACTCATCGGGTTTGATGGCCGATACAGAACCTGTAAGGTCGGTCTTCTTTACCGTACCGTAGCCTACTACCACCACTTCGTCCAATTGTTTGTTGTCAGGATCCATCTTGATACGCATCGTTCCGCTGGATATGGCCACATCTTTTGCCTCATAGCCTATATACGACACATGCAGGTCTGAGGCATCGGCTGGCACGCCATCCAGCACAAAGTTACCGTCCAAATCGGTAATAGCGCCTGCACCGGAGCCTTTTGCCATTACGGTAACGCCTATCATAGGTTCGCCTTTTTCGTCAAGAATCTGTCCTGTTATGCGACGTGTGCTGCCCACACGGGGCTGAACCTGTGTGGCACGAGATTTGGTAGCGGCACTCTTCTTGCCAGCTTTGGTAATGACGATATTCTTTTCTTCTATCTTGTATTCTATGCCTTTCTGGCCTTTCAGTATCTGTTCTATCACGTTGCCGAGGCTCTCGTTGCTGGCCTTGACAGATGCTTTCCGTGCTGTATTGACATCTACCGACGAGAACACAAAGGTGTATCCCGTCTTTTGTCGAAGCTGGTTCATGGCTTGTTTTACGGTAACATTGCTCACATTCAGCGTAACCTGCTGTGCCACAGCCGTAAGATGAAGGCATAGAAGAGCCGAGGCTACAATGATAGCCCTCTTGTAATTGTTCATAATGATGGTGTGTTTTAAAGTTAGTAATTCTCTGTTTTGCAGACTTTCTACACGCGTTTCTCGTCATGTTAAGGTAAAGTAGTAGTCTGTGTCGTGTATTTCAGTGTTCTTGCAGACAGCCCTCAGTCTGCCGAGAGGGCTGCCCTTGGGGCTTTCTGTGCCCCTGCCTGTTGCCCGGCAGATACTGGCCAGTCATATTACTGCCGTGCAAATGGGCTTTACAGTGTTTCTCTTTCCGTATGTGTTACATAGGCATTGTGGTTTACTCCGTTGTTTTATCTATCTGTTTCTGTTTTCTTTCAGGTCTTTTTTATTTGCTTTCATGCACCTGTACAGACGGGTCAATACAGCTGATACTTGCCATTGGCCTTACGATAGTTCATCTGTTTGGTCTCTGCCATAATAGACAGCACATCTTCAAGAGTAGCATCATGCGTATTGAACATGCCGTAAAAAGTTTTCTTCTGCAAGTAGGGTGCCACCTCTATCTTTGCCTTATAGCGGCGTTCCAGTTGCCTTGCTATCTCCGCCATAGGCAGTTCATCGAAGAACAGCTCGCCATGTGTCCACGCATCAGCTTGAGCAGCATTGACTTTTGTCTTGTCCATGCGTCCTGTCTGCTTGCTGATGGTAACACGCTCGTTGGGCTTCATCTGCACCGTCTGCCCCGATTTGCGCCCTGTCAGCTTAACACTGCCGTGCAACAAGTTGACTGTAAGGCGGTTCTCCTCAGGATAATCGGCGTATGTAAACTTGGTACCTGTTACCTTCAGACTGGCTGTCTTGGATTCTACCGTAAAGGGCAAACGCTTGTTTTTTGCTACATCGAAGCTGGCTTCACCCTCTAACCTTACATGGCGATGGGTCAGCCCGTAGCTCTGTGCATAGTCTATGCGTGAGCCGGCGTTGAGCCATACTGCTGTGCCGTCAGGCAAGTTGACCCGTGCCGTAGCCCCCATAGGAGCCGTAATGCTTACATCTGCCATTTGCAAAGTCCACTGCCGGGTGGCATATTGATAGCCCGCCCACGGCAGCAGCAGTGCCAAAGCTACGGCTGCTGTGGCCACTGCCATGCGGATCCACCTCTTGTGCCATCTTACCTTCGCCGAGGTCGGCGTGCCAACGGCTGCCATTTTGCATTCAAAACGGTTGTAGGCAGCCTCTGCATCAAACCGACAGTGCTGCGAAGCCACACCTGCCGAGAACCACACCTCCAGCTGCTGACGTATATACTGTCGGTTGTCCTCCGATGCCTGCGCTGCATCATCCAGTTGCCTGATAGCCTCTGGCTGGGCAATGTCTGCCAGATAAGCCGCTATCAGGTTGTCTAACTCAGAGTGTGTGTATCTTTTATCCATTCTTTCGGGGTTCTGTTAGGTATGACAAAAACAAGATAATAAAGGGTAGTCTGAAAGCTATGTTTTTTCCAAAAAAGTGCAACTTTTCTTTTTCAAGGTTGCCGTGCGTCTGCAAGAGCAGTGCTTTCGGCATCCGATTGCACCGTTTTCACCTTGCGATTGCAGTGCTTTCATATTGCGATTGCAGTGCTCTTGCTTTTTCAAGAGGGAGCTTTAGCTTTCTGTCGTGGAGCTTTTCGCTGCTAAAGCAGTGCTTTTCTGCAATAAAGCAGCAGACTGAGGGATAAATCATCATGCTTCGCCGCCACTGCTATTGCAACAGTATCAAGAATACAATCCACTTCATGTACCCTTGCAATGCGCCTTGCAGCAGCTTCATTGCATTCTTCATGTGATACTTTACGGTGTTGACAGAGATACCCATTTCAGCAGCTATCTCCTTGTATTGCTTCTGTTCCACACGGCTTTTTACAAATACCTGTCTGCACTCTTTGGGCAACAGGTTGATGCAACGGTTGATTTCAGCTTCCAGTTCCTGCCGTATCAACAGCCCCAAGGGGTGGTCGGTATCTACAAACACATGCGACAGCATGGCTTCCTCTGCCTCATCCGTTTCCATGTCAACACGCAACGAGAGTCTGCGGTGCAGGGCTTTCAGCTCGTTTACACAGCGATTGCGCACAGCTCCAAACAGATAGCTGCGCAAGGTGGTGCTGACAGCCAGACTATCGCGCTGCTGCCACAGGTTAAATACCACATCGTCTACCACAGTTTGTGCCGTCTCGCGGTCGTGCAGCAGCTGACAGGCAAAACGGCACAATGGCTCATAATGCCTGTTAAAGAGCACCTTATAAGCCATTTGGTCGCCTTGGCGCAACCTTTCTATCAAAAAATCATCGTCGATATTCATGTTTATATCAGCCCTCTGCCATTCTGCCGGCAAAAGATAAATGTTGATTATTCGTTTAATAGATTGTGCAAAAGTAAGCAATATTACAGTTCTTTACAAGAAAACGACGGCAAAAAGAAGAGCGCGGACAGTGCAACCGTTAACAGGTTACACCGTCTGCGCTCTTCCGTAAGCAACTGTTGCAGATGCAAAAAGGTGTCAAAAATATCACTTGTTTATACTTGTTGGCGATGGCTTGCATGCCAACAGTAAGCCGACAATGCCAATGACAACAGTGCGAAACACAGTCCTGCGCCGCACACACCGGTCCAGCCTACATGCGTCCAGCCTATGTTGGCCACAAAAGTGCCTAAACTCCCGCCCATGAAAAGCATGGTCATAAAGATGGTATTGGCACGGTTGGTAGCCTCCGGCACCTCATGCAGGCAACCGCTTTGGTTGCTCAACTGGTTGCATTGCGAACCTACATCTACCAAGACAATGGCCAGTATCAAGCCTACATACAGGTTGCCCCACCACAAGGCAATAGCCCATGCTACCAGTTGCAGCACGCCTCCACACACGGAAAAGCGCTGAATGCCGAACCGTGGCACATATTTGCCTACGCCACTGGCAGCCACCGCACCAGCCATACCGCACAGGCCTAACATGCCCACCATGCCACTGTCGGCACTGAAAGGGGGCAACGCCAAGTGGAATGCCATGCAAGACCAAATGCACATCATGCTGGCAAAGGTCAATGCGGCACGCAACGAGTAATGGCGAATGGTGGAATGGCGCATGAATATCTGCACTACCGACTTCATCAACGAGCCATACGAACCTTGAAAAGTGGGCTTCATCACAGGCAGCATAGCCAACGATGCCGCCAAACATGCCACCATAATGGCAGTGGCTATGAAGAACATGCCACGCCAGCCCAGCCAAAGGCCCACATAACCGCTTACCACACGGGCACCCAACACGCCCGTAAGCAGGCCTGAAAGCACAAATCCCATATTGCGCGACTTGTTTTGCGGTGCGGAGAAAAGCCCTGCCATAGGCACGAATATCTGTGGAACAACAGAGCAAACGCCCACCACAAACGAGGCCAGCCACACCACATGGATATTGGGAGCCATGCCTATGGCGGCTGTCATCACCGCAGCTATGCCCAAACATGTGCCTATTATCTTGCGACGAGAGCACTTGTCTGCCAACGGCACCACCAGCAGCAAGCCCGCTGCATAGCCCAACTGAGTGATAACAGTAATGAGTCCTGCCTCCACCTCGGTAGCGCCGAGCGCGGCTTTCATCTCTTCCAGCAGAGGCTGGTTATAGTAAAGGTTAGCCACTGTAAGCCCTCCCACCGCACTCATCATGAGCAACAGACAGGCAGGTATGCCCTTATTGGGCTCTAACTGCTTCATACGTGACAAGCATTATTTTACCCAAACCACATAATCTTCCTTGCGGGGCTTGGCTGGAGCAGGCTCTTTCAGCGCATAACCCAAGGCTACATGCCCTATACCTTCATAGTTGCCTTGTATGCCCCAAGAAGCTAACAGCTCCTTACCTTCGGCAGAATCAAACACTTCTTTGGCGCGGTGAATCCAGCAACTGCCCAAACCTAAGGCATGAGCAGCATTCATCAGGTTGCCCATTACCAACGAACCGTCATACAGATAAGTAGGACACTCGCGATTGGCCAGCACCAACAGGATAACAGGTGCACCATAGAAAGGGTCTGAAGTGGTGCCCATCACCTGGGCGTTCAGCTCTGACAAGCGGTCGCGCACAGCCTTGTTGGTAATCACTACGATGCGGGGCGACTGCATACCCATGCCTGTCGGTGCATATTCACCAGCCTTTACAACTTGTGCTATCAACTCATCTGACGGCATCTTGACTGCATCAAACCCGCGGATACTGCGGCGGGTCTCCATTACTTCTAATGCTTCGTTCTTCTTTTCCATTGTTCTTATGTTTTAAGATATACCTTCAAGCAGATGCTCATCATCCATTCTACCGAGATGGAACACCGCTTGCAACAGTGCAAAGTTAGCAACACTCTGCAAAAAAACAAAATCAACAGACCGCCTATTGGGGTTAAACATAGTAAAATAGCCTTGCACAGACACGCTGCGCAAGGCTATTTTATAAAATGGTATCTTTGCTTTTATTCTCCAAGCAGGACCTTTTATCGCTTCAATAACTTGTGTGTTTTGCCATTGCCTACTACGATATTGATACCCTTGGAAGTGCTGTTCATGCGCTGTCCACCCAGTGAATAGACAGCAGTGGCAGCGTTGTCATCAGCAGCTTTCACACCATGTATGCCCACAGTGCCCGCTTCTGCCACGCCAGCTTGGCTTAAACCGCCATACTCGTTGGCTGCCTGTATGCTGTACAGTGCACCCTCTTCATAGTCAATAGAGGTAGCAGTGGTAAAGCCTTCTACCTTTCCATTCTTGGTGACAACATAGCAAATGGCGTATGGTACTGGTTGCCATGCTATCTTGCCATTGGCTATCTTGGGCTCTGGAGCGGCGCAAGCCTCAGTAAGCAGCTCCGGTTGCCAGTTGTCATCACCGCCGAGTACGTTCTTCACAGTGTACTGGGCAGCCTCCTCATCGGTAAGGTAATTCTTGGCTTTGCCCTCCACTTTGGTACCGTTGTCCATGTAATAGTAGGTATCGCGACGGTGAGACAGGTCAATGGGGTTGCCTTCTTTGTCCATCGTATTGTAGTCTGCCCACAGCACCGGCAGTCCTCCCATGGTCTCATACCAGCCCGTAGCAGGAATGGTTACTTCCGCCTTGGTATTGATAAACACTGTTTTCGGGAAGTTGTGCCATGGACGTCCGAGCCATACAGAGGTCTCTTCAGGTACACCGGGGGCTGTAATCACATTGTTCATAAACACATATCCCCACTTCACATCAGCCTTATGAGAGGGCGCCACGATATAACCGCCACTCTTGCGTACAATGTTCAGCGTGTCGTTATCAAAGTAAACGTTGCCGCTGTTGTAGATAAAGTCTACTGCACCTTCAATGAAAGAGTTCTTCACATAGTGGCGATAGTTTGACTTGCTGGTAGTAATCCAAGTGTCTTGATAGCTGTACATGCCCACCTTGTTGAACACAATGCGGTCGTTTTCGGTATTGAGTGCCAATGCCTGTGGACCGTTGTTCATCTTCACTCCGTAAGAATTGACAAAGCTGAGTCCCTCGAAATAAAGGTTGGCAGCATGGGCTACAAAGGTTGCGCCCTTGTCTACACTCAGTGCATTGTCGCCTCCACAAAGCTTGTCATCACTGATAAAGACCTTGTCGCGCCCCTGACCAATGAAATGAAGGTAAGGCTTTGAAGCCGGCAAATCCACGTGTTCATTGTAAGTTCCCTCCTTAATAAAGACAAGCCAAGGCTTCACGCGGTTCTTTGGAGCAGCGTCAATAGCAGCCTGTACGGTGGTATAATCGCCTGTACCGTCCTGTGCTACCACTGCATCATATATGCGGGCATCGGGCTGTTGACGCTCCATAGTGGTGAAACGGATGGTTACGCCCTCATAAGCATTGCCGCTACGGTCGAGTATCATGCCGGCCGGCAGAGTGAAAACATACTGTGTAGCATACTTCAGTGCGCTGTATTGGAACACTACGGTCTTGCCACTGACGGTGGGTTTGAGTGTCTCATTGCCCAATGTTGCAGTGCAACCTTCGGCTACCACTACCTTTTCATTGAAGGTAAGGATGACCGATCCATTGGCTGAAGCGCCATTGCTGCTGTCTGAAGGTATGGAAGCGAGCAACTGAGGAGCCTCTTTATCGTCTATTATCTCCTTGTCGGCCAATACGAAAAGCTCTGCTACTGCCAAGCCATCGTAGTCGCCGGTTGAACCGATAAGGGGCGAACCGTAGTCCGGCAGGAAGCGAACGCGCACCAAATCTTTGCCCGCCGCATCGGCAGGAAGCGCAAACTCCTGCTGGTCCCAGCCACGATTAGGCAGGTTATAGGTGCCGAACTTCGTGTAGTTTTCACCGTCAACAGAGTACTCGGCGTTGACAATACTGTGTGCATTGAAGTCGTCTCCCACAGCTGCTGCCAACTTGATGTTGGTGTAGTTTTTGGTAGAGAACGACATTTCAAAATAGTATTTATCCGTCAGTTTCTTCCAACAGCGAGCGGCATATTTGCCGTTTTGCCCGCCCTTTTGCGCGCCACAAGCCAGCCATGACGATGTGTTGCCGACAGCATTGCGCAGCGACAGCAGTCCGGCATTGTCGCTTTCTGCCTTATAGTCGGCTGCACGCTCCTGTGATGGTGTATCATTATAAAGGTCCCAACCTACTATATAGTCAACACTTGAGAAGCAAGCCTCAACGCTTTTGGTACCATCCATATTGATTTCACGCTCCGATTGGGTGGTGTTGTCTTCCCAATTGGTAAATGTCAAGATACGGTTGTTGATGGCGGTGAGCTTTACATCGGTGCCCTCTTCATAGTAATGGACGCCATCTACAACGTTTCCCTCCGGCGAGAACTGCACAAGATTGGCATTGGCACCGCCCTGCAACTTGACATTCAGTGCATAGACATTGTTCTTGATATAGTTGGCAGTGATACGCGTATTGGCTTTCAACTCAAAGGAATAGGGGTTCTCAGCAGACACTACTTGTCCTCTTTCATTGGTCCAAGCCGTAAAATGATAGCCAAAGTTCTCGGTAGTGCTTACTGTTATCTGTGTACCTTCGTCAAACTGTGCTCCCGCTGGGGTTACGGTAAGGGTGCCAGCTTGGGTATCGGTCTGGTCTACTGCCAATGTATAGGAAGGCACTGAGACAGGCGTACCTGCAAAATGGCCTGTTACTACCACATTGCCCAGTCCAAACTGCTTATTGGCTGCCAAGTTATAAATGTAGAATATGAGTTCTACTTTCTGGTCAACGGTCTGCAATGCGGTAAGGTCCAGCTCAGAACTTGATGCTGAGTTGCGCTCAGGATTGAAGCCTTTCAGCAGCTCAATGGTCTTGTCTCCGCAAGTGGCTACCACGTCAAGCGTGCCTCCACTGGTGCCAAACTTCTGCGAGTTGAAAGTCAGTTTGGCAGGTGTAAAGCTGACTCCCTTCTTCGGCACGACAGTAAACGCCACATAGCAAGCATTGTCTCGCGCATTGCTTATCTTCTCAGTAGGGTTCAATTTCGACAGACTGTTCTGCACGCCATTGGCAAACAGCTTGCTGCCATAGGCAAAACTGGTGGTTGATACAGCCTCCGGCACCGACACATCGGCTACCGACGCATTGTCGGCTCCTTTGTTAAACGGCCACGAGAGGGTGGCATTCTTCGCATCGACAGCATCGGCTGCCAAGGCACTTCCTATGCCCAGCCACCACAAGAGCAGCAAAGCGAGGACGGTAGATAAATTCTGTTTGTTCATTGTTTTATCAGGTTTGTTAGTTGTTTGTTTACCAAATAATCGACAGCACTACCTCACTACCTTCTTGGCTGCACCATTTTCCACTACGATATTGAGTCCTTTCTGAAGGCTCTTCTGGCGCATGCCGTTTATATTATAATACAAAGTAGTGGTTTGTGGGCGTGATGCCACATTGCTGCTGATGCCTGTTGCGCCACTTACTGCCATGCCATGCACCATCACATCGCTTACACAGAGGGTCTTGCCTGTGGCTGCTCCGTTGTACCAAGGATAGATACGGATGCGCAGTGTCTCGCCTTCGTTTACCTCTATCACGGGTGTTGCGCTCACAGCCATCATGTCGTTGGCCTTCATGCCCGATGAGAAATCTGCCATATTCACGGCATTGGCAAAGTCGGCTTCTTTGGAATAGTACACCTTGCAGCGCATGCCGTTGCCTCCACAGCCACACACAAACAGGCCGATAGAGTCTACATTGAGCGTTGTTCCCTTAGCCGGTTGCACGGCAAACTCTATCCAACGGGTAGACACCTCGTCTATCTCGCCTGCCGGCCACTGCTCTCCTTCTATGATATTGCGCTGCACTTTGCGCGAAGCATCAAAGCCTGTCCACTCTGGCCAGGTAGTGGCTTTGTTTGGATTAGCGTATCGCTGCAATGTCATGCCGCTGTAATGCTCGCCCAAAGAGGTAACAGGTCCTGTTACGGTGCTGGCATCGTCTGCCTCAAGACGCCAGTAAACACTGGCTGGTGTGCCGCCCGCCAAGTCTACACACTCGCCCACTACGGGCACGGTAATGGTATTGTCGCCATTGGCTACGGTAAGCGTTTGACTGAAAGAGCCTACTGTCCGGTATTCGTAGCGTGCCTTGAAGCTGCCTATCAGCGTGCCGCCTTTATAGGTTAATGTGGCAGTAGGGGCATAATTGGTGCCATCTGTCGAAACCATTACTCCGCCATTGGCGGTAATTGTAACGCTACCTTCGGCGGGTTGCAGGTCAAAGCCTGAGAGTTGCACCTCTTTTGTAAGCGTCTGCCCTAAATATGCCTTGCCAAAGTCTACCTTGTCCGGATTGACACTCAACTCACTGGTCAGCTTGATGCAGTCGGTCAGTATGCCCGCCTGACGCAACAACTGGGCTGCCAAGCGCGCTATCAGCGTGGCACCCATGGCAGAAGTATGGGTACTGCCGTTGCCGTCAAAGAGCAGTTCGTTGGCCTTGGCATCGCCATAGCTCTCATACAGTTCGGCAGAAGCGGTGGTAAGGTCAATGTAGGTTACGTTCATCTCTTCTGCCACCTGACGCATCTGGTAGGGATAATCATACGTATGGTCATCTGCAGACACCTTGTTGTTTTCGGTAAACACACCGTCTTTTATCAAGCTGAACTTGTCTCCCAAATCGTGTCTGCCGTTTCTTCGGATAGTGCTTCCCGTAAAGTATTTTCTGCAAATGGCACCTACCAATACCGGTGTTGCCCCCAAGGCTCGGGTTTCTTCTACATACTTGCGCAGATATTCCTTATAGGTGCCGTTAGCAGTAGTGCCCCGATAGTCAGTGGCAGCAGCCTTGGCGGCATCTCCCTTGCCGGTATAGTAGGCTTTCAGTTCATCGCCATCGCAGCCGTTGGTCTTCTCATCGTTGTGCGCAAACTGTATGAGCACATAGTCGCCAGGCTCTATCTGCTTCTTTACCGACTGCCAGTAGGGCGACTCCATATAGAAGCTTTTGCTGCTGGCACCGTTCTTGGCGCGGTTGTTTACAGTAATGTCGCCGGTAAAAAACTGCTGGAGCATCTGGCCCCAGCCTCGTGTTACGGTGGTGCTTTCGTTGTAAGTGGCCATGGTCGAGTCGCCAATGGTATGTACCTTACGTGCTTGAGCACCCAGCATCGTGCATGCAGCCAATGCGGCTACAGCCATCTTTCTTAGTTTCATAGCTTGTTTTTTAATTGCATTTTGGGTTAGTAAATTCCTGCGTTTTATTGTTTCCAATTGCAAAATTACACCAAAAAGACACATACAAGGGGTGAAAAATGCACCAATAAGGTGGATTTTCTGCGCAGAAAAGGCATTTTTTTGCCATTTTGTACCACTGATACCGTAAACCCGCCCCAGCAGCATGGATTTCCGATTGCAGTGCAACGGGCTTCTGATTGCACTGCAATTACCCTCCGATTGCAGTGCAACCGAAACGCAATAGCGGTGCAATCGGAAGGCGATTGCACCGCTATTGGAAACCCGTGTGAACACTGCCCCTTTACTTGACCGTGTCCTTATAAGCCGAAGGGCTATGACCCGTGGATGCCTTAAAGCAGCGACTGAAGTATTTGGGGTCTGAAAAGCCACAGGCGTATGCCACATCGCTCACACTCATATTCGTGGTGACCAACAACTGACAGGCATGTTTGATGCGCGCCTCACGCAGGAAGTCGAGGGGCGTTACGCCCAACATCTGCTTCATCTTGCGTTGCAAGCCTGACCTGCTTACAGCTGCTGCATCAGCCATCTGGCTAACCGAAACATCGGCATCGGCAATATGAGCCTCAACAAAAGCCGATACCCGGCGCATCAGCACATCGTCTTCGCTACTCAACTGGGGCTTGACAGAAGCCGCTACTACCACTGCTGACGGATCGCTGGTAGGAAGCAGTGAAAGATAAGCGTCCAAAGCCTCGCGGCGCTGACGGCGTATGCGGCGTATATACACCACTGTATAGCCTATGGCAGACACCATGAAGAGAAAGAGCAGCATCAACAGTACATGGGCAATGGTGGTCTCTGCAAATGCGGGTGTTACCTCAATGGTCAACCTGCGACTGTTATTGCCCCACACACCATCGGCATTTGTTGAGCGAACCCATAGCGTATAGGTGCCTGGCAACAGGTCAAGCAAAGTGGCAGAATGGTCATGGCCTATGTAGTTCCAGCGGAAAGGCGCCTCATCGCCCTCTTTTCGCAAACAGAAAGCATAGCGTATGTCGGCATCAGGCATGTAGTCAAGGGCGGCAAACGTTGCGGTAAGGCTCCGCTCCGTGGGTTGCAGCACTACTGTGTCAAGGGCATTGACCGCCAAGCATAGTTCTTTGCCCTGCACACTCATGCCGGTAAAGGCTATGTTGGGCACATAGCCGCTCTTGCGCAAACGGCTCTGATGAATGGCCAATGTACCGTCTTGCAGACCAAACAGCCATCGGCCGCCGGGCAAACGCAGGGGCTGGGCATCAGAAAAGCGGCAAACAGACTGGAAAAAACGCTGCCCAAACGAGGTAGAAGCACCACTGTCGGCGTCAAACAGCACCAACTGGTTGCTGCTGACTGCCAGCATCTTTCCGCCCATAGGCATGACAGACTGCACCACATCAGTAGGCCAGCCGCTCTCTTTGCCATAATGGCGGAAAGACAATCGGGCTGAAAGCAGCTGGCGGGTCTCTATTCTGTTGACACCGCCACTCTCTGTACTCACATATAACCGCCCCTTACTGTCGGCAGCTATATTCATGGTGGCACTGCAACTCAAGGCATCTCTGCGGTCTGGTTCTCGGGTGTGCAGCCGAAAACGCATGGCAGAAAGTTGCTTATTGGGCAGCAACCGGGTAACGACAAGTCCCTCTGTGGTGGCTGCCAGCATTACATCATGAGGGGCAATGAAGAGTCTTCGCACCTTCAGAGCCTTGCGCTTAGGGCAATAAGGCAAGCCTTTGTCCACAGATATCACCTGAGGCACTGCGGCAGAAGGGTTGACCACGCAGGCTATACCACCGCCCAATGTAGCTATCCACAGCCGATGCCAGCGGTCTTCGCATAGGTCATAGACATCATTACAGGGCAAATGACTGATGCGATCCACGCTGAAACCACTGCCACCTGTACGCTTTCTCAAGCGGAAAAGTCCGCCAGGCTTACAGCCCAGCCACACTGTGCCGTCGTGGGTCTGCACCATGCAATAGACGGGAGCGGCAAAAGGCGTAACTGCACTGCTCAGCTTTCCTTGAGCAGAAAGATAGCCCGACAATTGATGGTGAGCATCATACAGTGCCACCGTAGCACGCTCTTTAGAAGCTATCCAGCAGCAACCGTTGCGGTCTTGCATCATAGCTTTCGTCTCATTGCGCTGTGGCGAACGGCTGATGTTGGCATGCTGGTGCAGGAATGTGAGCTTGTAAACACCATAATCGGCTATTACCCACAGCTGTTTCTGACGGTCGAGCAAGCAGAAATGCGCTGCCTCTATGCGAGGATGGGCATCATACACTGTCTCGCTTCCGCCAGGTTGAGTATAAGTCAGCGTGCCGTCATGGTACAAGGTCCACACCACTCCATCTGTGTTTTTATAGCGATAAGGTTTGTTGTCCTTTACCGATACTGTCTGCTTGCGCCCTGGCTGCAAGCTTTTGGCATATTCAAAGCGACAAGTATTGCGGTTGAACAGATAGTAGTCCTCGTCCACCTTACACCCGATATTCCCGTCTTCCGTCAGCCAAATGCTGCGGATACGGTCAGTGGCAAGTGGACTGCCGTCGCCCACATGAGCCTTAAAGCCGCAAAAGGAGTAGCCGTCATAGCGGCACAGACCATTCCACGTGGAAAACCATATCATGCCTTGAGGGTCTTGCAACATCTGCGTTACGTGCTGCTGAGTAAGCCCCTTGCCCTCGTCATAAAACTCTATACGGCACAGGGGAACAGCCTTTGCAACAGGCAAAAGCAATAAATACAACAAGGTAAAAAGCAGCCGGCAAACGGGTATTCTTTTGTTTTCAAGTATCATCAACGCTGTTGTTAGTAGTTCTTTGACATGCGAAAGTAACTAAAAATAAAGAAACAAGCAAAGCAAACAAGCAGAAATAGACCATTATCAAGCTGAAACAAGGGCAAAAAAGCAGTGCGGCCCGAATGTAAACACCTACATTCGGGCCGCACTCACGTTTGTTTGCTATTGGCTATTGCATGCAAGCGGTGGTCTCACCGAGAATCGAACTCGGATCTAATCTTTAGGAGAGACTTGTTCTATCCATTGAACTATGAGACCCCATTGCGGCTGCAAAGGTAATAAAAATTATTGATAAGCAGCAACAATCTGTCTATTATTCACGCCTACAAGCCGCAAATTGGTTTTATATTTGTAGCTTTATTCCTATTTACAAATTGCCTTTTAAATAGCTAATGTTAATGATAGCCTGATTCAATTCATTGATTGCATCCACCCGTTGCAACTGCATTTCAAGAACAGTGCTCAGGTTTTGCATATACTCTACATAATCTATCTTGCCACTCTCGTATGAAATTTGCGAAAGCTTTCTCAGTTTCTCTTCGCCATTTACACTTTGTCCTTGACAGTATTTCAGAGCTTCTTGCGCCCGGTAATACTCATTCAAGGCGTTGCGGTAACTCATGTTCATAGAGCGTTCTGCCTTCTGGCGGTCCAACTCCACCTGTTCCATATCATGGCGGGCGGCTTTTACCCTTGCTTTCTGACCGCCCCAAAAGAGCGGTACGCTCACACCTACTTCAAAACCCAATAAATTGCCCTGCTTAAAACGGCTGCGGTCTACATTATAAGGGTTCAGTCCTGTCCACACCAACTGGGTCTTCAGCGCTACACTAAGGTCGGGCATATAGCCTTGTTTGGCCAATTTAAGGTTGCGTTCGCTGGCATTCTTGCGCTGTACAAGCATGTCTGCCATAGGCGTTTGCTCAAAAGAAGCAGTGCCTTCCGGCTCCTGATGAGGCATCACAGCCAAGACAGTATCAGCCAAAACAACATCTTTGTCAGTACCAAGTAATTCCATCAGCTGTTGTCTATTGGCATTACAGACCTGCTCGGCACGCTGAATTTCCACCACATTTTCATCGTGCAAGCGTTCTGCATTCAATTCTTCCAGAGTCTTGGCCTCATCCGCTTGACGCTTAATCTTTGCCACACGCATAAACGCATGATACACACTGTCTTGGTTCTTTCGTATGCGAAGCAATTGTGAGTTGTAAACCAATGTGCAGTAAGCACTGGCAACATCGTGCCTCAATTGGTTGCGCACTACCGCCAATTCACCTTTCTGAGCCGCTGTTTCAGCTTTTAAATATTTTCCACGAGCCACATAGACAGTAGGAAACTCAAACGACTGACTTATCGTGAAGCCATTGTCAGGGTTGCCACCTGTGGTCAAATCCTGTCCAAACACCACCTCTGTCTTTTCCAAATCAACAGCTGTACCCTGCATATCATGCGCCTTTGCCACTGCCAGACGCTCTGACTGCAAGTCAATGTTATGCTCTAATGCATAATCAATACACTGTTGCAAAGTAAATACTTGCTGTTGGGCAAATGCCCAAACAGGCATAAAGAAAAGTAATAATGATAACTTTAACTTTGACATTTTATTACACTAATAATTATTGTTTTACCTTTTCCATTTCATAAAACATAGGGTTATGAAGCATAAACCATAGGGTTACGGAACATAAACCATAGGGTTATGCGTATCGCTGTTGTCCTGTATATCCAATCTTTACATCCACTGCTCGTATAACAAAAAGGATACCAATCGGCCACAAAGGTACAATTTAAATTAAAAACATTAGTTACTGAAAGACTTTTGAATGTGAAATAATCCCAAAAAGCTATGCTTTTGGCTATAAAAAACTAAACAAGATAAACCATTAATAGCCCTTAACGTCAAAAACGTGTTATGCAAAAGACTATTATTCTATTAACATTAATGGCGCTAAACGTGCTCACCGCACTGGCGCAAGGTACAGTAAAAGGTAAAATAAAGGATTTAAGCACCGATGAAACGATGCAGTTTGTCAACATCACTGTTACACAGGCAGGTGAAACAAAGATGCTGAAAGGTGCCATTACCGATGAAGCCGGCAACTTCTCCATAGCGCAATTGCCCTATGGAGACTATCAACTCAACGTGTCGTTTATGGGCTATAAGCCCCTCACCCGCAAATTTTCGCTCACCAAGCAGAAACCTACCGTGAGCTACAATGCGCTTTTCATAGCAGAAGACGCACGCTCCATCGGTGAAGTTACGGTAACAGGACAACGCTCTAACATGAAGTTGGAGGTAGACCGCAAGTCGTTTGACGTGTCGCAAGACATCTTGAATGCCGGTGGAGCAGCCTCTGACGTGCTCGAAAACATACCATCCGTAGAGGTAGACAATGACGGTAACATCTCATTGCGAGGCAACACCAGCGTGGAAGTGTGGATAAACGGACGCGCCAGCGGCCTTAACAGCGACAACAGGGCTGAGATACTGCAACAACTGCCTGCTGAAAGCATTGAAAGAATAGAGGTAATTGACAATCCTTCAGCCAAATTCAGCGCGGAAGGCAGTGCGGGTATCATCAATATTGTGCTCAAAAAGGAACGCAAGGCGGGCTATTATGGTTCTGTACAAGCCGGAGGCAACACGCGCGGTGGAGTAAACACCAGTGGCAATATCAACTTTAACAGCGGTAAATGGGAAGGATACGCCAATATCGGTTTCCGCAGAAGAAAGGGCAAAGGCGGTGGAGACAGCGAGCAAATCTTTACCAACAACAACCAATACCAACGCTCTCACAGCGAGGAAAAGAACCAAGGCAACGGCCTTTTCAGCCGTGCCGGCATCACATACCATGCTACCAAGAAAGACGATGTGTCTATCAGCGGCATGATGATGAACGGTTCGAGAGACGAGAACGGCCTAACACCTTACCATTACGGCACCTTGGGCAATGCTACCGACAGCCGACTGATGACCAGAAAGACGGGTTCGGGCGACAACTCCATGGAGATGTATCACGGAGAGCTGAACTATCGCCACAACTTTACAGACAAACACTTCCTTGATTTCACCGTTGGACTGAACAAATGGAAGATGGATGACGGCAACATCTACCAAGACAGCACCGTCTATTACGATGAAGACAAGGCCACAGAATACAGCTATCAGCGCCGGCCGATGCACATCAACAACCGCTCTACTGAGATAAAGCTTGACTATGAGAACCCTATCAGCGACAAGTGGCTACTACAAGCGGGCTACCAAGGCAACATCAACCGCGAGAACTCGCCTCAAGAGTCGTTTGTTGACAACACTTCATGGGACGGAAACAACCAAAAGGAAGATGAAGCTTACTTTAACCGCTTTATCTACAATATGGACTTGCATGCCGTTTACGCCACATCAACACTGAAATTGGGCAAATTCGGCATCATGGCAGGACTGAGAGGAGAGTACTGGAAGGTAAAAACCGAAAGCTATGACTACGCCCAAGAGCATGACGCAAGCAAGAGAGACAAGCCTTTCAAGAAAGATTTCTTCCAGCTGTTCCCCAGCGTTTTCCTCTCATATCAGCTCACCGAGAGCCAGCAACTTCAGCTAAACTACACCCGAAGACTGCAACGGCCATGGGGAGGGCAACTGAACAGCTTCAAGAATACACGCGATGCATCGATGATTTCATTCGGTAATCCGGAGCTGACACCTGAATACAGCAACTCTTTCTCTCTGAACTATCTGAAGACGTGGGCGCAACAATCGCTGTTGGTAAGTGCTTATTACCGCCCTACTACGGATGTAATACAGCGCATCAACTACCGAAGCAGCAGCGACGGACTGATGTATCAGACCAACATGAACGTGGCAAAGAGCGTAAGTACGGGTCTCGAACTGGTGCTGAAGAACAAGATCGGGCGCTGTTTTGACCTCACCACCAATGCCAATGCTTACTACTACAAGCTCAATGGTTTTGCATACGACATTGACGGGCAAACTGTTACGGGCGAAGGAAACAGCAACTTTACGTGGAATGCACGCATGCAAGGCAGTCTGATATTGCCTTATGACATATCGGTGCAGCTCACCGGCAACTACCGTTCACGCCAAGTGGTAACACAAGGGTACCGAAAGCCTAACTATGACGTTGACTTCGGACTGCGAAAGAACTTCTTCAACAAGGCGTTTACACTGGCAGTAAACGTGAGAGACATATTCAACAGCCGCAAGTTTGACGTTTATACCTCATCTGATAGCTTTACCCGCCATGAAACTCACTGGCGTAACGGCCGCACACTGAACGCTACGCTTACCTGGAACTTTGGCAACATGAAGGCCAAACGGCCCAAGATACAGCCTGAAAACGGTGGCTCTGACCCATCAAACAGCTACTCTGGCGGTGAAGGTGAATACTAATCTACACAAAAATCCGGACTTTACGGTTGCTTGTTGCTACCCGCAAAGTCCGGATTTTTTGTTTTATCTATTCTGTAAAGCAGGATTTACATTACCTGGCTGCCTGGCTTTACTTCTTTAAGCACAGTGGTTACGCTAAGATTTCCGTCAAAGTTTTCGGCTGAAAGAATCATGCCTTGGCTCTCAATGCCCATCAGCTTGCGAGGCGCAAGGTTGGCTATAAAGAGCACATCCTTGCCTATCAGCTCTTCCGGTTGATAGTATTTGGCAATGCCACTGACGATAGTGCGATCCTGACCAGAGCCATCATCAATGGTGAACTTGAGCAACTTGTTGGCTTTCTTTACCTTTTCGCAGTTCTTGATATGGCCTACACGGATGTCTATCTTCTCAAAGTCTTCAAAAGGAATGGTTTTCTTGATGTCTTTAGACTTGTAAGCAGCCTCCTCGTTGGCTTTCTTTATCTCTGCCAACTTGTTGAGTTGATACTCTATAGCCTCATCTTCAATCTTCTCAAAGAGCAGTTCCGGCGCATTGAGCTGATGCCCTGGCTTGAGCAAGTCGGTAGAACCGAGCTGGTTCCAGTCAAACTCTTCGATGTTAATCATCTTGCGTAGGCGTGCGCTACTGAACGGAAGGAAAGGTTCAAAGGCAATAGACAGGTTGGCCACCAACTGAAGAGAGATGTTCAAGATGGTCTCTACACGCTTCATATCGGTCTTGGCTACCTTCCATGGTTCGCAGTCGGCAATGTATTTGTTACCTATTCTTGCCAGGTTCATGGCCTCTTTCAAGGCATCGCGGAACTTGAACACATTGAGCAAGTTTTCTACTTTTGCCTTCACATCCTTAAAGTCTGCCAAGGTCTGGCGGTCGATATCTTGCAGCTCTCCACATGCCGGCACCACGCCATTCCAGTACTTTTTGGTCAATTGCAGTGCGCGGTTGACAAAGTTGCCGTATATTCCTACCAGCTCACTGTTGTTGCGCTCCTGGAAATCTTTCCATGTAAAGTTGTTGTCTTTGGTCTCTGGCGCATTGGCAGTAAGCACATAGCGCAGCACGTCTTGCTTGCCCGGCATCTCTATGAGGTAGTCATGCAGCCAGATAGCCCAATTGCGTGAGGTAGATATCTTATCGTTTTCGAGGTTCAGGAACTCGTTGGCCGGCACGTTGTCAGGCAGGATAAAATCGCCATGAGCCTTGAGCATAACAGGGAATACGATGCAATGGAACACGATATTGTCTTTACCGATAAAGTGAACGAGGCGTGTCTCAGGGTCTTTCCACCACTTTTCCCATGAGTCGGGCAGCAATTCTTTGGTGTTGGAGATATAGCCTATCGGCGCATCAAACCACACATAGAGCACCTTGCCCTCTGCTCCCTTTACAGGAACAGGTATGCCCCAGTCAAGGTCGCGGGTCATGGCGCGTGGCTGCAGGTCCATATCGAGCCAGCTCTTGCACTGTCCGTACACATTAGGACGCCACTCTTTGTGGCCTTCCAATATCCATTTTTTCAACCAATCTTGATACTCGTTCAGTGGCAAATACCAGTTTTTTGTTTCTTTCAGCACAGGTTTAGAACCGCTGATGGCACTCTTTGGATTAATCAGTTCGGTAGGGTCAAGATCTGATCCGCACTTTTCGCACTGGTCGCCATAGGCCTTCGGGTTATGGCAATGAGGGCATTCGCCAGTAATATAGCGGTCGGCAAGGAACTGGTGTGCCTCTTCATCGTAATACTGTTTGCTGGTTTTCTCAATGAGTTTGCCCTCATCGTAAAGCTTCTTGAAGAAGTCTGATGCCACCTTGGTGTGTGTCTCAGAGGTAGTACGGCTGTAAATGTCAAAAGAGATGCCAAAGTCTTCAAAGCTTTTCTTAATCAATGAGTGATAGCGGTCTACCACTTGTTGGGGTGTGATGCCCTCTTTTTTGGCGCGGATGGTGATAGGCACACCATGCTCATCGCTGCCGCAGATGAACTTGACATCCTGTTTCTTCAGTCGGAGATAGCGCACATAGATATCGGCTGGCACATATACGCCTGCCAAGTGGCCTATGTGTACACCACCGTTAGCGTATGGCAGGGCTGCCGTAACGGTGGTACGCTTATAATTTTTGTTTTGTTCCATTGTTTGATATGATTGTTTTTTATGCTGCAAAAGTACACAAAAATTTTGAGTTTGCACCGCTTTTACCAATTATATATATATTTGCAAGCAGACCAAGCGGCATATCTGCCCCAAGACCTACACTGACTTAACATAATAACACTTGCTATGACAAGATAGATTATCATGCTTATGGCATTGACAAGCTTGGCAGCCTGCCGCAGGGAGCATAACAACAGCACCTTGGAATCTGCCTATTACTGGAGCACAACCCTGCAAATGGACAGTGCCAAAAGGACTTTTCTGCGTGCGCATCAAGTGAAACGCCTCTACATAAGGTTCTTTGATATTGTGATGAGCGAGGACAACGGACCTGTGCCTAATGCCACCCTGCGCTTTGATGCGGTGCTGCCTGACACGATAGAGGTGGTGCCTACCTACAGCTTGGAAGCGTATGTATTGAGCCAAGTGTACCACAATATACCACACGCTGTGAAGTGCTGACCAAGATAGCGCAAACATCAAGCAGGCAATAACGATGCTTTCGCAAGCCGATAGCATAGCTATCAGAAGCCAAGAGCGGTGCTTTCGCAAACCGAAAGCACCGCTCTTGTATATCGGCAACTTATCAACACTGTTGAAAAGCCTTTTATATTACTGTAAATCAATTATTTATTACGACAGCAAACTATCGCATGCAATCCTCCATACACTGCTTTACGATACCTTTGGAACAGGTAAGCGACCTACTCTAAAGCGATGGTTTCCACGTCTACAGCTTCATGCAAGAAGAGCTGGGCAGACTCTCTGAACTTGTCGGTGCTCTCTGTAGTCAAGTAGTGGCAATGGCCCTGCTTGGTGCAAAGGGCATCCATTTCAGGATGACGGAACAGATAATCCTTCAAACTATTGGCCACATACTCGCCCTGAGGAATAATCTTGACCCCGCGAGGCGTGTATTTCAGTATCTTGTCGAGCAGCAACGGGTAGTGTGTACAGCCCAAGATGATAGAATCTATCTGTGGGTCGCGATGCAAGAGATTGCCCAAACGCTTCTTTACAAAATAGTCGGCGCCAGGGCTGTCGTATTCATTGTTCTCTACCAACGGCACCCACATGGGACAAGGCTCGCTCTGCACGGTAATGTCCGGATACAACTTCTGTATCTCAAGCACATAACTCTGGCTCTTTACCGTACCTTCCGTGGCCACAATGCCCACATGGCGGCTCTGCGTAATCTGACCTATGCACTCGGCAGTAGGCCTGATAATGCCCAACACCCGGCGCTGGGGATCAAGCGACGGCAGGTCATTCTGCTGAATAGTGCGCAGCGCCTTGGCAGAAGCTGTGTTGCAAGCCAATATCACCAAATGGCAACCCATGCTGAAAAGCTTCAGTACAGCCTCACGGGTAAACTGGTAAACCACATCGAACGAACGGGTACCGTAAGGGGTACGGGCATTGTCGCCCAAATACAAATAATCATAATGCGGCAAGATGTTGCGCATCTGGTGCAAAATGGTGAGCCCACCATAGCCAGAGTCGAACACTCCTATTGGACCGGGACCGCTTGGTAAATCTATCATACGCAATGTTTTTGAATTTTAAAATCAGGACTTGAACCAGGTGCTTCGTGCTTGTTTTTCCCTATAACACCACCGGCACGCAACTGCATTGAATGCCGAATGATTCCATGAACTGCCGGCGCAGCATGCCGAAAGCCTTATTTTCCTTTAGACAAAGCCTCTGCTACAACCACAGTAAGGTCTTCGCCCTCGGCACTGTTGATATAAGGCAGCGCATCGTTGTCGGTATTGAGGATAAACGACAAGCCTTTTTCTGCACCTATTTTAGCCAACGCAGCATTGAGCTTTGCCTTCAAAGGGGCATAAGCATCCGTCTCGGCCTTAGCCAGCAAGCGCTGGGCTTCCTCCTTGAACTGCATGTTCTTGTAGAGCAAGTCTTGCAATTCAGACTGACGCTTGTCAAGAATAACAGGGGCCAAATTTTTCTGAGTGGCCAAGAATGTCTCATACTTCTGCACAAACTCTTCTGAAGCGCGCTTGGTCTCGGCATCATACTGCGCACGCAACTGCTCCAAATTGGTTTGGGCAATGGCGTAATCGGGCATCAACTTCAGAGCCTGGCTGTAACTGAGATAGCCAAACTTAATCTGCGCTTGCGCCACAAAAGGCAGCAAGGCTAAAAGAAATAAAATAGCAAGTTTTTTCATAATAGACAATATCAATAAACTAAATGAATTATAAAGAAAACACTTTAAACAAGTGTTCAGCAGAACAATACACAACAGGAACTAAAAAAGCCGCTTTCAAAATAGAAAGCGGCTCGCTGTGAAAATATTGCTTATTTCAGTTTGTTCAACTCAGCTTTCACTTCTGCAGTAACGTCCTTGCTCAAGGTTTCGCTGATATAAGGAATACCGGCAGATACATCCATGATGTAAACATAACCGCCATTCTTGCCCACATTCTTGATAGCTGTCATTACTTTGGCCATGATAGGTTGCATGGTTTCCTGCTGCAACTTCTGCAAAGCCTGCTGGTTGTCTTGGTAAGCCTGCTGATACTTCTGGATAAGACCTTGTATCTTGGCCTCTGTCTCCTTCTGAGCGGTAGCACCCATAGTAGACTTTGCTGCCTCATACTTGTCGGACTCACTCTGTATTTCCTTCTGCATCTGGGTTAAGCTGTTCTCATATTCCTTTGACTTAGCCTCCAAATCGCCACGAGCTTTGATAAACTCAGGCATATTCTGCATAATAGCTTGAGCATCAACATGACCGAACTTCTGCTGTGCAAATGTTGCCAATGGCGCAAACATCAACAGTAATAAAATTAATTTTTTCATCTTTTCTTTTTCGATATTATTTGTTGTTATATTCTGTTTTCATACCTATCACCCACCCTTTGCCATGCAACAGCACTACAATAAGGCTGCAATAAGCGTTGCAAAAATAGTTATTTTAGTTTGAATAACCTAACTTTACATGTAAATTCATTTACATTAACCAAACTGACACAACTATTTAACACTAATAAAATGTTTTGAAGTGGGTGCATTATGGTGATAATTTTTCAGAACTCACCTTGAATGGTCAAACTCCAACTTTGCTGTATGCCAGCAAACGGACAAAGCACCGAACCGCAAAACAGCAAAACCTGTCAGGCAAATGAGCTTTGGCTCATGTCTGCAAGCAGGCATGTCAATTATAAGAATAGCCTAATTTGGTAAGCACCTCGTTGCTGATGTCTACCTTAGGCGATGCAAAGATAATGCCAGAGTCTGACGCACGGTCAAGCACAAGGCTGTAACCACGCAAATCAGAGATGTCTTTTACCGCGGTATAAATCTCTTCCTGTATAGGAGTCATCAAGCTGGTACGCTTCTTGAACAGTTCACCCTCCGGACCAAAATACTTCTTCTTCAAGTCGGCAGCCTCTTTCTCCTTATTCATGATAGCCTCTTGACGGGCCTTCTTCTGCTCTTGAGAGAGAAACACTACTTCGTTTTGATAATTCTTGTACATGGTTTGCGCCTCTGTATTAAGGGCTTCTACCTCTGCCTGCCACTTCTTGGCAACCTGAGAAAGCTGCTCATTGGCACGCTCATAAGCTGGAATATTCTTCAAGATATATTCCATATCAATCAATGCAAACTTCTGGGCACTTGCCGTAATGGCCATCATTGCCATCACAACTAACATCATTAATTTTTTCATGTCTATTCTCCTTATGGTTAATTACTGTGCTGCAGCATTGCAACAGCACACACATTGCAAACTAAAACGAAACGAACAGGCTAAGCATCTTTAGCCGAAAAGAAATGAAAGGAAACTGAAATTCAATAAAATAAATACTATATTGTATATTAAAAGAATGGATATGGTCGCTCAACCAAGCGACACATAAGCGGGTTTTATTGTAAATCTGAATAAGTAGGTGTTCACCATTCACCTAAATAAAACACCTACTTATTCAGTTATATTATATCAGCAATAGGCCGTCATCAGAACTCCTGACCCAAGATAAAGTGGAACTGGCTGCCGCCCTTGGTGCCGAACACCTTGTCGAAACCATAAGCCCAGTCGATACCCATCATACCCACCATAGGCAGGAAGATACGAACACCGACACCAGCCGAACGTTTCATGTCAAAAGGATTAAACTTCTTGGTGCTGTTCCAAGCGTTACCAGCCTCTGCAAAGGTCAAACCGTAAATGGTAGTGTTGCCTAACAAGAACGGATAGCGCAGCTCCAAAGAGAAGCGGTCATAGGCATAACCTTCATAACCGTATGGAGTAAGACTACCATTCTCGTAACCACGCAAGCCGATAGTTTCCTCAGCATAACTGGTAGAGTAGCCACTCATACCGTCGCCACCCATATAATAGGTCTCGAAAGGCGACTTCTTGTACTTGTTGTAAGAACCAAGCAAGCCCATTTCCACACGAGTCATCAGCACAAAACACTTAGGCGTATTGCTCAAAGCGGTGTAAGTCTTTGCCTTAAACTTCCACTTGTGATACTCTACCCAGCGGTATTTCTCTTGCTGCTCATTAGAGTAATTGGGCGAATTGGGGTTATTGGCCAAGTTTTTATAGTCTTTATGGTCAAATGCAGACCATGGTGGAGTGAGCGAAACAGAGAATGTAAACTCTGAACCACGGCGTGGGAACAACTGGTTGTCAGTTGAAGTACGCGACAAGGTCAAGCCTAAATTCAAGTTATTGCAGTTACCGTTACTTACGATAAAGTAGCGCCAATTCTTCAACATATAGCGTTGATAAGCCAATTCGAGCGACAATTGGAAATAGTCATCTGGCCAACGGAGACGCTTGCCCCATCCTAACGAGAAGCCAAACAGCTTGATATAGGTGTCTGGATCATAATAATTTTCATAATAATTGTTGTAACTGTTGCCATATCCGTACATGTAATTGTAGTAGTTTGTCATGTACGCATTGTTATAATAGTTGCTTGACACATCAGTTTGCTTAGAGAAATAAGCGCCGACAGTAAACTGAATAGGACGCTTGCCGCCAAACCAAGCCGTTGAATAAGATACATTATACGATTGATAATAAGTACCATTGGTCTGCGCACCGATAGAAAGCACCTCACCATCACCTACCGGCAAGATTCCTCTATGCTCCTTGTTCTTGTTGAAGAGGTTTGCCATAGAGAAGTTGTTCAGCTTCAATCCTACACGGCCAATGACACCTGTCTGTCCCCAACCTAATGAAAGTTCTACCTGGTCGTTGCTTTTCTGTACCAAATCCCAGTTGATATCCACATTGCCATCTTCGTAATTAGGCTGTACATCAGGGTTTATCTGTTCAGGATCGAAGTGTCCCATAGAGGCCAACTCACGTGCCGAACGCTGCAAAGCTTCCTTAGAGAAGAGGTCGCCAGGCTTTGTACGCAGCTCACGGCGCACTACATTCTCGTAAAGACGGGTGTTGCCATTGATACGTACATGGTTCAAGTGGGCTTGTTGCCCTTCAACGATACGCATCTCCAAGTCTATAGAGTCACCGACAATGTTGACTTCAGTAGGCTGAAGATTATAAAACAGGTAACCATTATTCCAATAGTTGTTACCCACAGCATCGTCATCCTCCGACAAGCGCTTGTGCATCAGCTTCTGGTTGTACACATCACCCTTCTTCATACCCAACACTTGATTTAGATAATCAGTGGTATAGATGGTGTTGCCCACCCATGTAATGTTGCGGATATAGTACTTCTTGCCCTCGTTTACCTTGAGCAAGATGTTCACATGCTTGTCATCAGCATTCCAGACGCTGTCTTCCAAAATCTCTGCATCACGGTAACCTAACTCGTTGTACTTGTCAATGAGGTTCTGCTTATCCTTTTTATAGCGTTCTGGAGTAAACTTTTTGGATTTCAAAAAAGATGAAAGCTTGCCTGCTTCATGGGTCTTTGAAAAAGCACCTTTCTTGAAAAGGCCGCCCTTAATCTTGGAAGAAGCCAAATATTTGTTGCCTTCGATGATGATGCTTCTTACCTTCATCTTGTCTTTCTTGTCAATAATCACATCAAGAATGACATGGTTTTTGTTGGTAACATCATCCCTCTGCTGAATGCTTATCTCAGCATTCTTATAGCCTTTATCGTCATAATACTTCTGTGCAAGAGTCTTTGCACGGTCTATCATGTTAGGAGTTATCTGGCTACCCTTCAGCAATCCGAGTCGCTGTTCAAGGTCTTCACGCTCCGATTTCTTAGGACCTATATAGTTAATGGTCGAAACACGGGGACGAGTAGCAAGATAAAAGTGCAGATAAATATTGTCGCCGACAATCGAGTCGGCTGCAACCTGCACCTTAGAGAAGAGTCCATGCTTCCAATAACGCTTTACCGCGTCTGTAATGGCATCACCAGGCACTTCTATTTTCTGCCCTACCGTAAGGCCAGAGATACTTGTCAGCATGTAATCCTCATAGCCTTCAACACCCGACACAGCAATACCTGCAATTGTACAAGAGCGAGGCATGCCCGCATAAGTGATGTCTGGATTGACTATTTTTTCCTGCGCCGCAGCACAAACGCACATGAATAGCGCGGCAACCAGCGCAACACATCCTCTTAGTCTGTTCATCTTCTCTTTCTATTGTCTATTTTTATGCACACGATATGGAATACATGTGCTGTTTCATTCGCATTAAAACACAGCATAAGGAGAACTGTTTTCAACTATCGTCTCTACTCCTTTGCTTTATTAAATTACCTCTAAAGCGTTGTACATTTATAGCTATTATCATACAGCTTCATGGACACAGCCTTATAGCTTGATAGGCCAAGCACTGTGGCATGACAGCTAAAGCATTGTATTTTTATAGTCCAAGCACTGCATATTTAGTGCTAAGACACTATATACTTATAGCTAAAGTACCATAATAGCGACACTAAAATATCCGCAGTAGCCTTATTTCCCGTCTTGCTCTACCTGCTCCTCTGTTTTTCCGAAGCGGCGCTGACGACTTTGATAGCTTGCTATGGCCTTATGCAAACATTCCTCGTTGAAGTCTGGCCAATAGGTATCACAGAAGTAAAGCTCTGAATAAGCTATCTGCCACAGCAGATAATTAGAGATGCGTACTTCGCCCCCCGTTCGTATTAACAGTTCCGGATCAGGCATAAAGTTAGTCTGCAAGTGCTCTGATATCATGTTTTCAGTGATGTCTTCAGCATTAATATTGCCTTGTTTCACTTCTTCAGCAAGCTGTTTTACGGCATTTGTTATTTCCCATTTTGACGAATAGCTCAGCGCTACCACCATTGTCATAGTGGTATTGTTGCGTGTATGTTCCATTGTTTCCTGGAGTTTGAGTCTCACTGCTTCGGGCAAGCGTTGCAAATCACCGATAACTCTGAAGCGAACATTATTCTTCATGAATATTTCATCCTCAAGAGAGGTGAGCACCAAGCCCATAAGAGCTGCTATTTCATCGGCAGGTCGGCTCCAGTTTTCGGTCGAGAAGGTGTAAAGTGTAAGGAACTTAACACCCAATCGCGTACATTCTGACGTGATGCAGCGCACCGCATCAACACCGGCTTGATGTCCATAGCTGCGCTGTTTGCCTCTTTCCATAGCCCATCTTCCGTTTCCATCCATGATGATAGCGATGTGCTGAGGTATGCGTTTCATGTCTATTGCAGTTTCATTCATCTTTGTTACATATTATACATTTAGGCAAGAAGCTGTAAGTTAGGGTTAGTTTCAATGCCGAATAACAGTCTGTATTTTTAAATAATCCTGAGCTTTTGATAGTGTAAGGGTCTGCTACGCCATCGAGTTTATCGCTCAATGTAAAATGCATAGTCCACTCCACGCCCAGATTTATGCGTTTTCCAAGTTTGTATTTGACGCCCACTCCCAAGGGAAGATTAGCCGTAAAGACACTTCCCTCTTCAGGTTTTACATAGGTAACGCCCAATCCCAAGGCAATGAAAGGGGTGAGTCGTTTTGCCCCTCGATACTCAAGTCCTGTACCATAAGGCCAAAAGTTGTACTCATAAGTAAGGCAAAGGTCTGTCAACGAATTGCTGAATTCCATGGGGTTGTCATGTATTTCAGGATACCATGTGGTTACATTGGCAGAGTTTCCCTTTATTTTTCCAAACGAGAGGTCCAGCTTCAGCACCATATAAGGGTTAAACACGCGGCGCAACACCAGCTCTGTTACCGGTTGCATGTTCTTGGTCAAGCTCCCGTTAAAGTCGCCTTGATAACTCATCATGCCTACACCCGCACCTATTTCCATGCGATATTCATCGTCGGTTTGTGCGTTAGCAACCGTCAATGGCAGCAACATAAGCATACTAAGTAAGGCTTTCTTCATGATGAGTATCTATTATATATAATGTAACAAGACCGCTGTTGGTCTGTCTGTTACTTTATAAAGGATGTTTGCTGCTGCTTCCATCCCAACTTATTGAGTCGTCCGCGCCATACATTGCCGTTGCCGCCACAGATAATCCACAGGCGATTCTCCTTATCTACAGTCATGGCAAACACATTGCTACCGCTATTGCTGAAATTACTTGGCAACACATTTACCTTGTCGTTGTGCCATGTCAAGCCATTGTCCTCACTGGTATAAATGTGTGAGAAGGCAGCAGTACTGCCTGATGCCGCAGCACTGATATTCTGACCGCCCAAGGCAATAAGTTTGCCTCCATAATTCAATATGGTCAATCCCGCCATTGCCGGCAGGTTATAGCTATTCTTTTCGCTGTTAAGATTCCAGCTGTGTGTGCGCGATTCTGCCTTTGTCTCTTCTATTTTGTTCCAAAGTACAGCCAATGTATCGCCTTCTGCATTGCCTGTTTGTGGCAATCCTGCCAGCACCACTTCTTCTACTGAGCTATCGTTTTTATGCTTCAAGCCCGCAACGACATAATTGTCCATCGGCAGTTGTGCTTTATCGTCTGCCAGATTATCCTGTTCCCATACACCGCCTGACGCAGAATGAAGTATATTGCGGTCTGCATCGAGTGCATACATGTATGTATTTCCTGCTCCCAACAGTTGCTTTACATCGTCTGTACCCACCGCCCCATTAATGTCTGAAGCATCTCTCCAGTTCTGGCCGTCAGTAGACACGATGAGTTTGCCCGCTGTGATTGTAAACAAGCTATTGTTTTGTGCCACTACGTTTTTATACGCATCAGCATCCAAATTTTTATTGGTGTTCAGTTTAGTCCATCCTGCGTTTATATCATCAGCATTGGCTGTATATGCCACGGTAGCGTTATCCTTCAGCCCAAACAGATAGAGTCGGTTTTCTATTGTTACGGCTTTCATGCCCTTCATACCCTCAAATGCTTCCTGATTAGATTCTTTATACCAGCGGAAAGAATCCGGATATTCTTTATGCACATTGAGTGTAACCATGTATTTGCGATAAGCTGAGGCGTCATTGGCCACAACGCGGAACTCGCGTGTAGTGGTAAAGTCGATAGAGTCGCTGCTGCTATAATAGTTAAGCGTGTCGCTATCTACATTTTTGATAATGATATAACCTCCATTTTTACTGTTAACGGTGCACAACACGTGTGCGATGTCTGTACCTTGCGGCAGAGAATCGGCATTATACACAAGACCTTGCTTTTGGTCTATATACATTTTATAGTCGCTTCCCGTAACTGTGGTGGTATAGGTACTGTCAGCTGTGCCAGCACTGTTCTTCCCAGTATAGTATCGGTTCAGTGTTCCGAGGGTGAAAGAAGTCATGGCTGTATCGCTGTAGTAAACTACATCATTATCAGTATCGCTGAGACATGATGTGACGAGCATCACGGCTGAAAGCAATATAATAAAAGGTAGGATAATCCTTTTCATCAAATAGAATTTTTATTTTTAGCTGCAAATTTAATCAGAATTCCGCAAACAGCGTTCTTTTTATTGGCTTTATTATCTAAAATATTAATAAATTGGAGTTTTTTATATACATTTTCAAAATAGGGTATCTGTTTTTCAATGGCTTTTACATGTTTTAAAAACTCTTACAATATGATGATGACAGGGGGCTGTATAACTGTAAATTACATAACAAAAATAAAAGGCAGTATGAATCACTCACACTACCTTTTATGAACTTTAATCAATGTTGGTATTCATAAGGGTAACAATACACAAAGCAGTTGTTACCAAAAATATGCCTAACATCGTTATCGTTTCAAAATCTAATAACATAATCTTTACCTTAAATCTATCAAACTACTAACCTATGAAAACTGTATTCTCACGAACACGATGCAAAGATAGTGGTTTGTGTGCGAACACACAAGCTTTTTACCCATTATTTTTCGCCATTTAATTCTTTTTTGATTTATGTCAAAGATATTAAGTAAAAGAGTGCTTCATTTGCTAAAAAAAGACAACAATTGGTGCTTTTCCATAGCCTACAGCTACTTTATGACATAAAGAACAAGTATATCTATACTTTTTGATACCAACCATTGTTTTTTGACTTTACGCCTTGTTTCATTGCATTTTCACCAAGCGACAGTCGCTCTTCTGTAAACTTGAAGCAATATTGTCTCACTGTCTTTCCCGCAACAGCGAAAACAGGACACCTGAAGAAAAGGCGAACAGGCAGCCCTAAAAAAGGTACGTATTCTGCCAAACGCTTGTTTCTGTTGAATAAGAGACAAGGATTAAGCATCTTGTGCCAAAGCAAACGGCAAAAGAAAAGCCTGCAACCACATGGTGATTGCAGGCTCAATAAATAATAATTTCAATGTAAATCTATGCAAACTGATGCAGATTACAGCTGAGGACCAGCAGCTACGAGAGCCTTACCAGCCTCATTGTTCTCATACTTCTTGAAGTTCTTGATGAAGCGAGCAGCCAAATCCTTAGCC
>ERZ808240.56-NODE-56-length-141998-cov-34.398568_pt1 | contig 141998 bp, 123 predicted proteins | sample MGYA00521084_ERZ808240 | MGnify/ENA primary metagenome ERZ808240 (study PRJEB31516, sample SAMN03275571) | gut metagenome | biome: mammalia-associated habitat; material: feces | host: Papio cynocephalus | place: Kenya | collected 2012-08-06 ...
TTATGGCGTTTGTTGGCTGGTACACTTTAAAAGGGCTTGACTCGTTTTTTTTTTTGATAAATTTTGAGTTGTAGCAAAATTTATCAAAAATGGTGGGTGTAATGAAAAACGCGTGTATGGGCCGATTAGGTGGGTTATTAAGAGAATTGAATAAAGTATTTTTCCCTTTGTCATCCCCGAGGAATTTAGTCGGGGATCTGTCGTTATGCAAGGAATTAACAAGGACGAACGACAGATTCCCGACTACGACATTCGGGAATGACGGACACGACAACCACGACAACAACGGATCCTGGACTACAACTTTCCAGGATGACGGCAACAACAACTCCTCTGTAAGGCGTGGCTTTACCTTAATAGAACTCTTGGTAGTTGTCCTTATTATTGGCATATTGGCGGCGTATGCTGTGCCGTCCTACCGGGTGGCGGTGGGCACCAGCCGCGCGGCTACAATGTATGCGTTAATCCGCTCGGTGGACCAAGCCCAAGAGCATTTTTATATGCAAACTGGGCACTACGCCAGCAACTTGGATTCCCTTATTATTGCTATGCCCGCGGGATTTAAGAAATCAGACGAAACAGTTATTTACAGCAATGATGTCTATTGCTGGATTATGAATACCCGCGGGGCGGAGAATTTTTCTTTTAATTGTTCCAATAAAGATAAGGTGCGTATAGAAAAGTATCATAAACAGAGTTACTATATTTGCTGGGCTCCGCAAACAAATGATTTGGCGAATAGAATTTGCCAGAATTTATCGGGGCTAGACACTTATAATAACGCCAGTTCGGACGGAACCTCTTCTTATGCTTACCAGATAAAGTAATTTTTGCTACAAAAAACCCCGGGCTAATAAGTCCGGGGTTTTTACATATATCAAATTAGCCAAAAACTAAATCTTCATAATTTCGGCTTCTTTATTTTTGATGATTTGCTCAATTTTGGCAATATGCGCATCCGTCGCTTTTTGCACGTCGGTTTCGTAGCGTTTCAAATCATCTTCCGTAATTTCAGCCGCTTTTTGGGCTTTTTTCAATTTTTCCAGTACGTCGCGGCGTTCGTTGCGCACGGCTACTTTAAAATCTTCGCTCATTTTGGAAATATTTTTAGCCAACTGTTTGCGGCGGTCTTCCGTCATAGAAGGAAGCGTGATGCGGATGACTTTGCCGTCATTTACCGGGCTTGCGCCCAAATCGGCCTTTTGCAAGGCGCGGTCAATATCGTTTAAGGAAGAAATATCCCACGGCTGGATTTCCAAGGTTTTGGCATCCAAAATATTGATAACGGCCATTTGTTTAATCGGGGTCGGCGTGCCGTAGTAGTCCACGCGGATGTTTTCCAACAGCCCCGCGCTGGCGCGGCCCGTGCGGATAGTGGCCAAGTCGCGTTCCAAGCGCACGACGTGTTCGCCCATATTGTTTTTAGTTTTGTTTAACAGATTGGTAATCCCTTCCATATAAAAATCCTCTTAATAGTGAAATGTTACTTTATTATAGCAATTCCGTACCGATATGTCAGTCGGCATTAGTAAATAATGGTGCCGACGTCCTCGCCGCACAGGGCTCTTTTGATGTTGCCCTTTTTGTGCAAGTTAAATACTTGTACGGGCACTTTGTTTTCCAAGCACAGCGCAAGTGCCGCCGTATCCATAAACTGCAACTGGCGGGCGATAGCGTCCTTGTACGTGATTTTGTGGATGAGTTTTGCGTCGGGGTTTTTGCGCGGGTCGCTGTCGTAAACGCCGTCCACCTGCGTGGCCTTTAACAAGACGTCTGCGTTAATTTCGCTGGCACGCAGGGCGGCCGCGCTGTCGGTGGTGAAGAACGGGTTGCCCGTGCCCCCCGCAAAAATAACGATGCGCCCTTTTTCCAAGTGGCGCAAGGCTTTGCGGCGCACAAAAGGTTCGGCCAACTGGTAAATGTTAATAGACGTAAGCACGCGGGTGGGAACCCCGGCTTCTTCCAACGCGGACTGCAACGCCAGCGCGTTAATTACGGTGGCGAGCATACCCATATTGTCGGAGTTTACTCGGTCAATTACGCCGCCTCCGTCGCGCACGCCACGCCAAATATTGCCGCCGCCCAGCACAATGGTCAGTTCGCAATTGCCGCAGCGGTAGGCATCGGCAATCTCTTCGGCGATTTCCTTTAAGGCTTGCGGGTTAATCCCGCGGTGGCCTTCGTTAATCAAGGCTTCGCCGGATAATTTTAATAACACTCTTTTTTTGTGTTGGGGTTTGCAACAGCACGTTTCCATACAAATTCTCCTCGCTTATGAGCGGACATTTTTATTATTCTACCACAAAACGGCGCCTAAATACTGCGGGCGGGTGGGCTTTTCTTTGTGCCGCGGGAGAAAGCGCGCCACGGCATAAAAAAAAGCCCCTCGTAAGAGGGGCTTAAAAACTAGAAGCGTACAAAGCGTACAACTTTCAGTTCGCAGCCAAGAGCCTTGGATTCTTCGTCCAAATAAGCGGCAACGGTTTTCTTGTTGTCTTTAATGGTTGGCTGTTCCAAGAGGCAGTTTTCTTTGGCAAACTTTTTCACTTTGCCGGGCAACATTTTTTCAATGGTGGCGGCAGGTTTGCCTTCGTTAATGGCTTGCGTTTTGTAGATGTCTAATTCGCGGTCAATTACTTCCTGCGGAATATCTTTGGCATCTACCCAGCCAGTCTGCATACCTACGGTGTGCATCGCGAGGCCGCGGGCAATTTCTTGCACTTTGGCCAAGTCGCTGCAAGCGCCGGTAACGGACATTTCCAGCAAGGAGGCTTTTTTGTTGTCGGAGTGGACGTAGTAAGCCATCACATTGCCTTCGGCCGGGGCCCAGTTGTAACCGCCCTTAAAGGTGGTGTTTTCACCGAATTTGGGGGCTTGTTCCAAAATCATATTTTTGATGTTTTCGTCTTTGGAATAGTCCAAACCGGGGTGTTCCAATACATATTGGGCGAGGTCATCGGCCAATTTGATGAACGCATCGGTTTTGGCTACGAAGTCGGTTTCGCAACCCAAGTAAATCATCGCAAAGTTTTTGCCGTTGGTCTTAACGGACACTCTGCCTTCTTTGGTTTCGCGGTCAGAGCGTTTGGCCATATCCGCCAAACCTTTTTTGCGCAAGAAGACAATGGCTTGTTCCATATCGTCTTTGCATTCAATTAACGCTTTTTTGCAGTCCATCAAACCGGCGCCGGTTTTTTCTCTTAAAATCTTAATATCTGCGGCTAAAGACATTTTGTTCTCCTGTATATAAGATAAATCGGATAGAAAGTTCCCGGACGGGCCGGGAACTTTCAAGATTATTTGGCTTCTTCCGCGGGAGCCGCTTCCGTTTCGGCTTTGGCCTTTACGGTTTTTTTGGCTTTCGGGGCGGATTTTTTAGCAGCCGTTTTCTTTTTGGCAGCGGGTTTCTTTTCCGCTTTTTCTTCGGCGGCTTCTTCGGCCACTACTTCTTCGGCTTTTTTGTCAAGCGCTTCGTCGGCTTTGACAACTTCCTTTACCGCTTCTTTTTCCACGGCGGCGGGTTCGGCGTTTTCGGCGGCTAACATAGCAGATTCAAACGCTTGGGCCATTACCGGGTTTTCGGCGGGTTTGTTTTCAGCGGCTTTGACGGCTTCCAGTTCGGCTTTGCCTTCCAAGATAGCGTCGGCAATCGCGCCGCAGAACAATTTGATAGAGCGGGCCGCGTCGTCGTTGCCGGGCACGGGTACGCTGATCATATCGGGGTCGGCGTTGGTGTCGCAAACGGCTACCACCGGGATACCCAAAGCGTGGGATTCGCGCACGGCACCGGCGGTGTCCACCGGGTCAATGACGAAGACCACATCCGGCAATACTTTCATATCGCGGATGCCGCCCAAAAGTTTCTGCAAGCGTTGCATTTCTTTGGTCAAGCGGCTGGCTTCTTTTTTGGAAATGGCTTTAAACACGCCGGAAGCTTCCCATTTTTCCAATTCGTTCAAGCGTTCAACGGATTTCTTGACGGTTTGGAAGTTGGTGAGCGTACCGCCGAGCCATTTTTCGTGGATGCAGTAAGCACCGCAGCGGGCGGCTTCGGCTTGGATGGCTTCTTGGGCTTGTTTTTTGGTACCGACGAACAAAAATTTAGCGCCTTTTTTGCTTTCTTCTTTGATGAAAGCGCAGGCTTTTTTAAGTTCTTTGGCGGTTTTTTGCAAGTCTAAAATGTGTACGCCGTTTCTTTCTCCGAAGATAAAGCGTCCCATTTTGGGGTTCCAGCGGGAAGTTTGGTGGCCGAAGTGGACGCCGGCTTCCAGCATAGCCTTCATAGATACATTGCTCATTATTATTCTCCTGTGGCCGCTGCCTAAATTAGGGAAGGGCTTCCCCGGTGGCATTGGCCTGGGTGTCGTCGGGACAGGCTTTGATTTACAAACTTTTTTCGCTCTCCCGCTCAAATTACACCTATGGCTATTATAGCATATAATGGGAAGCCGCGCCTAGCGGGCCTTGGCTTTGGCGGCCACAAAACTGACAGACAGCCCCGCACACGCCATAATAAAAAACGCTACGCGCATATTGGTAGCCTGCGAGATAAAGCCAATTAAAGGCGGGGTAAACAAAAAGCCAAAGAAGCCGATGGTGGAAACCGTCGCTACGGCCATACTGGGCGGCATACGGGTTGTTTTCCCGGCCAAACTGTAACACAGCGGCACAATGGACGAAAACCCAAGCCCTACCAAAAAGAACCCGATACACGCCGTATAAAAGGAGGGGAAAAGCACCGCCAGTACAAAACCTGTAAACAGGATAACACCGCTGCCCTTAATAACCTGCGTGGAACCAAAGCGGGTGGCAAAGAAATCGGCCGAAAAGCGGCCTATTGTCATAGCCGTCATACAGGAAATGTATCCGGCGCGGATTAAATTATCCGCCGGGTGCACCACCTGCATAAAATATACGCTGCTCCAATCGTACATCGTACCCTCGCAAGACATAGAGCAGAAGGCCATCGCGCCCAACAGCGCAATATATAAGGACGGCATTACAAAGGTCTTTTGGCGCACGTCGCCCACCTTTATTTTGCGGTCGCGCGGAAGCATAGAAGAATACATTGAAAGTAAAATTGCCATACACACAAAGAACGTCATCAAAAAGTGTTCTTGGGTAGAAATATTATGCGCGGCCATCCACGCCCCCAAAAGGCCGCCCACGACTCCGGCCAGACTCCACATCCCGTGGAACGAGGCCATAATACTGCGGTTGTAGAGTTTTTCCACGCCTACGCCCTGCGTATTAACGGAAATATTGGACAGGTTGGACGTTATCCCAAAGACAAAAAGCGCGGCCATTAACTGGAACTTGGTGGTTACAAAACCCAGTAACACCAAGGCCAAAGGGTAAATGACGGAAGCGATTGTCAGCATTTTGCGGCTGCCGAAACGGTTGACGAGCCAACCGGATAACATCATTGCGGATAGTTGCCCGGCGGGGATTAAAAACAGCACACCGCCCAACTGCGCATCGGACAAAGATAAGGCGGATTTAACATCAGGGATGCGGCTTGCCCAACTGGAAAAGACAATCCCGTGAATAAAGAAAAAAGACGAGGCCGCCAAGCGGTAAAAACGCTGGGTACGGCGCGGAAGAGATACGGATGACATATATAAAATTATATTTTTTTTAAAGCGTTTTAAAAAGAAAAACCGCGGACAGTATTTGCCCGCGGTTTACTCAAAACAACAATTAGAAGCGGCCGTTTACGATAACCATTACCGGCAAATAACCGTTGCCCGCAATGTTTACCAAACCAACCTGCAACCCTTTAATGGTATTGACCTTGTTGACGAAGCCCAACTGTACGCCGTGCAATTCTTCGGCGCTGTTGAAGAAACCGAACTGTGCACCGGTTACATAGCCGTCGGAAAGGTTGATGGCGTTGAATTGCACGCCGGTTACGTGGTGGGCTTTACCCAACAATGCACTCTGCACACCTTTGAGTTCATTGGTTTTGGAGAAGACCAAATCCAACTGAACGCCCTTGACGGAGCGGGCGGCGGAACCGATACCGAAATCAATACCCGTAATTACCTGCGTATTGTGCGGTACGGCGATAGCCTTGGTGCCCCAAAGGGACAGTTTCAAAACGCCGGATTCACCCGCGAACACCGGGGAGGCGCACAACAAGGCGGCTAACAATACTGCTAACTTTTTCATTTATTTTTCTCCTTTAACAGGCTTTCCCTGCTGGGAAAAGCCAAATTAAAATCTGCCGTTTACTAACACCATAGCCGGGAACCAGCCGTTTTCGGCAATATTTAAAATGCCTACCTGCAAGCCCTCAATCGTGCGCGCGTAGTTTACAAACCCCACTTGCGCCCCGCGGACGTATTCGGCTTGGTTAAAAAGGCCAAACTGCACGCCGGAAATCGCCCGGTTGGAAATATTTACAAAGCCCAACTGCGCACCTGTGGAATTTTCGGCCTTGGCCAAAAGCCCAAATTGCGCGCCATATACCTCGTTGGCCAGGTTGATAATCCAAGCAAAACTGGCGCCTTTTAATTCGTATTCCGTCTGCGCAAAAACCAGGTCCATTTGCACCCCGGTTACGGTGTCCGTTTTGGAACCGATACCAAAATCAATCCCCGTGATGTCGTGCGTGTTGCGCGGGGTGGCGATAGCCGTTTTGTCCCAAAGGGATAATTTAAAAATACCCGTTTCCGCGGCCGCAGGCAAGGCGGCTAGTAACGCCACCGCTAAAATCAAAAGTTTCTTCATTTATTACTCCTTATTAAAAGTGTCCGTCAATTTAATTATTGTAGCAATTTATAGCCTTGTTTTTAAGTTTAAATTTTAGGCAAAAATTGTACAATATTTTAAGAGGTGCTTTTATTATGCAGATAAACTTGGCTTCCTTTAACCCGTTAGCGGCGGATATTTCCGCCAACGCCCAGGCAATGATAGATTTGCTCCGCGCACCCGCCCCCAAGGCGGATTTGCTCGTTCTGCCGGAAGCCGCCTTGTGCGGTTGTCCGCTTTTTGATTTGTTTGACGATAAGCGTCTGCTGGCGCAAACGGCCCCGGCGCTTAAAAATATCGCCAAAGAAACCAAAGATACCGCTGTGGTGCTGGGCATAGCGGACCGTGTGAATAAAGAAGCCGCCACCGCGCTGGCGTTTATATATAAAGGTAAAATTACCAAAATTTACGATTGCGAAACGGTGGCATTTAAAGGCCTTAACCTGCAATTTGTATTAGGCGCGCCTACGGACGATACCTTTTCGCCGGACCCGGATGCGGACGCTGTGCTGTTTTTAATGGCACGCCCGTATTTAAAGGGTAATCTTGCCCCGCGTTTGGACGCACTTAAAAAATATGCCAAAAAGCACGCCCAGCCGTGCCTGATGTGTAATTTATTAGGAGGCGGGGATGGGATGATTTTTGACGGCATAACCGCCGCTACCGATAAGAAAGGCAACCTCGTTTTGTTGGGCGAACCCTTTAAAGAGCAGGTGCTTACCTATGATACCGGGGCCGCCTATAAACCCGTATCTTATGAAACCGCTTGGCAGGCCGAACTCATTAACGCGCTGGTATTCGGCTTGCGCGATTATGTGCATAAAAGCGGTATGGATAAGGTGGTTTTTGGCCTTAGCGGCGGGATTGATTCCGCCTTTACGGCCGCGTTGGCGGCCAAGGCCTTGGGCGGAGAAAGCGTGTATTGTGTTTCCCTGCCGTCTTACTGCACGAGTGATTTAAGCAAAAGTTTGGCGGGGCAGTTGGCGCGCTCTCTCGGCGTCAATTTGGAAGAAATTGGCGTAATGCCCGGCTTAAACTCGCTCAAAGAATCCTTTGCGCATATCGTTTCGCACCCCAAGGATGCGACAGAACAGGAACTCCAATCCCGCCTGCGCACGACCATTTTGTGTGCTTTGGCTACCGAGTATAACGCAATGCTCCTTTCTACGGATGATAAAAGCGAATCCGCGGTAGGCTCGTTTGTGCTCTACGGCGACGCGGGTGGCGCATTGCGCCCGATTGGGGATTTGTACAAAAGCGAAATTTACGAATTAGCCACCTATTTGAACCAAACGCAAGAAGTAATCCCGCAGGGGATTATTGAGCGTGCGCCTACCTCCGAATTGCGCCCCAACCAAAAGGACGAGGACCAACTGCCGCCCTATGCGGCGTTGGATAAAATTTTACGGCTGTATTTTGAAGACCAACTGACGGCGGCGGAAATTGCTAAAAAGTGCCACATTAAACTGGAAACCGCTGCGGATGTTTTAACGCGCATTAACGCCGCGGATTTAAAACGCAGCCAAACTGCGCCCGCCCTGGAAGTGAGCGCGCACCCCATTAGCGGCGTGCGCTGGCCGGTGATTAAAAAAATTAACTTATAATATGAAACGCTTGTTATTTCTGTTTGTTTTGTGTTGCCTTTCTCTGCCCCTGACGGCGGACCCGATGTTGTTGGGCCCGACCAATTTGCGCATTAGCGACGACGGCGATTTTTCCGCCGCGCCCAAGGAGCAAAAGCCCGAGGACCCCTTTGATAATTTTTGGGCATACCGTTTATATCCGCCCCATAAAATTTTGACGGGTAAAGGCGTAAAAGTAGCGGTGGCGGACAGCGGGATTGTTTCGCACCCGGAATTTAACGGCAAGCATATTATGGGGCAGGATTTTACAATGTCCGGCTCGTTTACCGATATCAAAAACCACGGTACGGGCGTGGCTGGCATTATCGGCGCGCGCGGCGTGCAGTTTACGGGCATTGCCCCGCAGGCTTCGCTTGTGGTGTATAAAATTGACGACGGCAGCCGACTAATCGGCCCGCAGGCGGTAACCTCGGCCGTAAACACCTTGCTTACTTACAACGAGGAGCACCCGGAGGATAAAATTGCCGTTTTAAATTTAAGTTACGGCGTTTCTGCGGGCGGTTCTATCCCGCTTACAAACGCCATTAACCAAGCGCACGATTCCGGCGTAACCGTTGTATGCCCGGCGGGCAATTATCCCTATCCCGGTGTGTTTTATCCGGGGAAATTATCTACGGTCATTGCAGTAAGCGCCTTGTCCGCGGACGGGAAAACCATTTATCACCAATCCTCATATGGCCCCGAGGTGGATTTTATCGCGCCCGGCGATCGGGTGTTTACCGCCGCGGCTGACGGCGATTATACGCTGATGAGCGGAACCTCTGCCGCGGCCGGATTTGTCAGCGGTGCGGCGGTGTTGGCGGTGGAAGGCCTTAAAAAGAAATTGGGCCGCTATCCGACCGCCGAGGAAGTAAAGGACTCCTTAAAAAAGGCCGCCGTCAAAATCCCCGGCCTGCCCGATATTGCCCAAGGCAACGGGATGATTGATATCAGCAAGTTGGAAAAACAATTTAGTGTAACCAAATGACGCAAACAAAAACCAAAAGACCCCGCAAAATAGTCCGCAAGCAACTGTTTAATTTGGCCAGCCCTATTTTTATAGAAACGCTCCTGATTATGTTCACAGGGGCGACGGATGTTTTTATGCTCAGCCGCTACTCGGACGAAACCGTAGCCGCCGGGGGCGTGGTCAACCAACTGTTAAACCTCGTGTTTATTTTGTACGGCATTACCACCTTGGGTACATCCGTGCTGTGCTCGCAATATTTGGGAGCCAAACAAAAAAAGAACGTCGCGCAGGTGATTGGCGTTTCTCTGCTGGTGAACCTGATTATGGGGGGACTGGTTAGCGCGGGGCTGTGGCTGTTTGCCGCGCCGTCCTTAAAGTTAATGGGGCTGGATGATAACTTGGTGGGGTACGGCGTATCTTATATGACGCTTGTCGGCGGGTTTTCGTTTTTGCAGTCGCTGGCGATGACGCTTTCCGCCATTTTGCGCAGCCACAACAAAGCCTATTACCCAATGTTTGTTACGTTCCTTATCAATATTATTAACGTGGTGGGCAACTACTTTTTGATTTTCGGTAACTGCGGTGCGCCGCGCTTGGGGATTACCGGGGCGGGTATTTCCACCGTTATCAGCCGCACGGTGGCGGTTATTTTGCTGACGTATTTGCTCTTCCGCAAGGTTGCCCCGGTGCCGCCCTTAAAATATTTTAACCCGTTCCCGTGGGATAAAATTAAAAATTTGCTCCTCGTTGGCTTGCCTGCGGCGGGGGAGCAGGTGTCCTACAATTTATCCCAAGTGGTGATTACTTATTTATCCGTAATGATGGGCAACGCCGCCCTGACAGCCAGAACATATGCGATGAGTATCGTGATGTTTTCGTATGTGTTTTCTATTGCTATCGGCAACGGCGCGGCGATTGCCATCGGGCACTTGGTGGGGGCGGATAAGGGCAATGCGGCCTTCTCGCTTGAAAAATATTCTATACGCCTTGCGCTGTGGGTTACGGTGTGCGTATCCATTTTAACGGCCCTGGTGGGGACGGATATTTTTAAATTGCTTTCCACCAACCCGGAGGTTATCCGTTTGGGCGCAATGATTTTGTATATTGATGTAGTGCTGGAAATCGGCCGCGCGGTCAATATTACCTCGGTAGATTCTTTGATAGCCGCGGGCGACGTAATGTACCCGTTTGTTACGGGCATTATCGTAATGTGGCTGGTGGCTACACTGCTATCCTATGTGCTTGGCATTTGGTGGGGCTGGGGGCTCAACGGCATATGGCTTGCGATGGCGCTTGACGAAAATATCCGCGCCGTGGTGTTTGAGCGCCGCTGGAAGAGCCGCAAATGGATGAACAAAGGCTTTACGCGCTAGGCGCGCTTTTTGCTAAAATATATATATGAGCGAAAATTCCTTTTATCAAGAATATGATGTTCCGCAGGACTTGCAGTTTAAAACTGCCGATATTTTGCGTATGGGCGGGTTAGACTGTACCGCACAGTTAAGCACAAAATATTTTGAAGATGTATTTTCCGCTCCCAATAAAATTACCAAAGTGGCGGTGGCGCTTTCGTTCTCGGTGGCCTCCAAGGAAATCTTGGTACGGGGCACCGTGAAGGGGGAAAGACTTATCCAATGCGCCCGCTGTTTGAAAATGAGTACGCAGCCGTTTGCCGAAGAATTTATAGAAACATATAGCACCAAGCAAGAAATAATTGATATAATATCAGTTGTACGGCAAACGCTGGCGTTGACGGAAGATATCCGTTTCCTGTGCAAGCCCGATTGTAAGGGGCTGTGCCCGGCGTGCGGACACGATTTGAACGACGGTCCGTGCGATTGTAAACCAGCAAATTTGTCTCCTTTCGCAGCATTGAAAGGAAAATTTAAGTAACAATTCTTTTTGAATTTTACTATTAAGTAACAGGAGTATTACCAATGCCCAATCCAAAGAAAAAACACACTCGTTCCCGCCGGGATATGAGAAGATCCCACAATTCCGGAGTAGAATTGCCTCAGTTAGTGGCCTGCCCGAATTGCAAATCTCCCCGGCTGCCGCACAATGTCTGCCCGACTTGCGGGTTCTATAAGGACAGAGTGGTAGTGGCCCAAAAAACCAAAGCCGAAGAGCCCGAAGCCAAATAACGGTCCGTTATGAAAATAGCCCTGGACGCATTAGGCGGAGATTACGGCGCAAAGCCCAATGTATTGGGCGCTTTGAAAGCCGCCAAGAAACTGGATGTTGAGGTTATCTTGGTGGGGGACGAAGCCGTCTTGCGCCGTGAACTCAAAGCGTTAGGTTATACGGACGTACCGAAGAATATCTCTATCGTCCACGCGCCTAACACTATTGATATGGGCGCGGAACCGGCCAAAGAGTGCCGCCAGAAGAAAGACGCCAGCATTGTCGTTTGCGCCAACTTGGTTCACAAGGGGGCTGCTGACGCTTTTGTTTCTGCCGGGCACTCGGGCGCGGCGATGGTGGCGGCCCTGTTCGGTATGGGGCGCATTAAGGGTGTGCAGCGCCCGGCGATTGCTACCCCGATGCCCACCTACAAGGGCGTAAGCCTGCTCTTGGACGGCGGCGCAAACGCCGACTGCAAGCCGATTCATTTACTGCAATTTGCGGTAATGGGTTCGGCTTATATGCAAAAGGTGTTTGATATCCCGGCTCCGTCCGTGGGCGTGTTGTCCATCGGCGAAGAGGAAACCAAAGGCAACTTTTTGGTTAAGCACACGATTCCGCATATGCGCGAAATTGGCGTGAACTTTAAAGGAACCGTGGAAGGCCGCGACGTAAACACCGGCGATACGGACGTTATCGTCTGCGACGGCTTTGTGGGAAACATTGTTTTGAAAATGGCCGAAGGCTTGGCTAAAACAATGATTAATATGATTAAACGCGAAGTCAAAAAGCGTCCGCTTGCGTTGTTGGGCGCGCTTTTGTCAAAGGGTGCGTTTAAAGCCGTAAAGGACCACACCAACCCCGATTGCTACGGCGGTGCGCCGTTGGTGGGGGTAAACGGCGTGGCGATTATTTCCCACGGAAAATCCAACGATTTTGCTATTTTTAACGCCATTAAAACGGCAAAACGCTTGGTGGAAAAAGATTTTATCGGCGACATCGCCGCCAAAATGAGCGCGCTGAAACCGACTTTTGATGAAATTGAAAAAGAAATTCATCAGGAGGAAAAATAATGGCGGATTTTAAAGGTAAAAACGTAATGATTACCGGCGCCACACGCGGTATTGGACTCGCCTTGGCGGAGGAATTTGCCAAAGCAGGGGCCAATTTAGCCGTGTGCGGCACGCGCGAAGAAGCCTTGTCCGCGGCCGCCCAAAAATTGGGGGCTTACGGCGTAAAAGTCTATACGCAAAAGGTAAATGTGGCGGACGCAAAGGATTGTGATTCCTTTGTGGAAAACGCCGTAAAAAACTTGGGCGGTTTAGACGTGCTGGTAAACAATGCGGGCATTACCAAAGATAGCCTGACCGTGCGTATGAGCGAGCAGGATTGGGACGACGTAATCGCCGTCAATTTGAAGGGGACGTTTTTAATGTCCAAGGCCGCTTTAAAGGTAATGTTCAAAAAAAGAAGCGGCAACATTGTAAACATTTCTTCCGTAGTGGGGGAAATGGGCAACCCCGGCCAGGCCAACTATGTGGCCAGCAAGGCGGGCATTATCGGTTTGACGAAGACGCTGGCGAAGGAATTTGGTTCCCGCCACGTCCGCGTAAATGCGGTGGCCCCCGGGTTTGTTCAAACGGCTATGACGGACGCTTTACCCGAAGAGGTAAAAAATAAAGCGTTGGAAGCCGTACCGCTCAAAAGATTTGCTACGACGCAAGATATCGCCAAAGCAGTAATGTTTTTGGCCAGCGAAGACGCCTCGTATATTACGGGGCACGTTCTCGCCGTCAATGGCGGGCTTTATATTTAATTAATTAGTACAAGGGGAAGCCCCTTTAAAAAAACCGGAGGACTAAAATGTCTGTAGAAAATGTGCAAGAAAGAGTAAAAAATATCATCGTGGAACAGTTGGGCGTAGAAGCCGACCAGGTGAAACCGGAAGCGCAGTTTGTAAACGACTTGGGCGCCGATTCCTTGGATACTGTTGAACTTATTATGGCTTTGGAAGAAGAATTTGATATTGAAATTCCCGACGAAAAAGCCGAAAAAATCAAAACGGTTGGCGAAGCGATTGACTATATTCAGCAGAACGCCAATAAATAATCGTGTACACGGACATAGAGCATATCATTGGATATTGCTTTAAAGATAAGGCCGTTTTAAAGGAAGCACTCACTCATAAGTCTTACGCCGGGGAACACCGCAGCGTTAAACATAACGAACGCTTGGAGTTCCTGGGGGACAGTATCTTGGGCGCCATTGTTGCAGATTATATCTACAACCAATGTCCGCACGTAGAAGAGGGGGTGCTTTCTAAAATTAAGTCTAACTTAGTTTCCAGACGCAACCTTTATCTTTGGGGCAAACAACTGGACCTGGGCCGCTATATGAGCCTGGGCCGCGGTGAATTGGCTACCGGCGGCAGAGAGCGCGACAGCATTATCTCCAACGCGGTGGAAGCCGTTTTAGGCGCCGTTTATATTGACGGCGGCTATCCGGCCGCGGAATCGGTTATCTTGCCGTGGGTAAAAACGCAGGAACTCACGCAAGACGAAAAAGATTTCAAAAGTTTGTTGCAGGAATACTTGCAAAAATCCGGGCCCCATACGCCCGAGTACGAAGTTATCCAAACAGTCGGCCCCGAGCACAACAAGGTATTTACTGTGCGCGTGAGCTTGGACGGAAAAGCCCTGGGGGTGGGCAAAGGCCATAACAAAAAACTGGCCGAACAAGCCGCCGCGCAGGCTGCTTTTTCCCACCTGAAAAAATAAACGGAGAAGCGGATGTTTCCGGGTAAAAAAAAGAACACGACCATTATTTCTGCTCCGACGGAGCGGAAGGTGCCGCAGGCCCTGTCCCGCGCGGCCGGTAAGCCTTGGCTTATCATTGCGGTAATAGCGGCGTTGCCGCTCGTGCTTCTTTTGGCCTTTACTTTTAAAAGCGGTTACACTCCCTCCTCCAAGGGTGGAAAGTTTGATAAAATCGTTTCCGTCAAAACTTCCGCCGAACTGGCAGACGAGGCCACTTCGGCTTTGCAAAAAAATGACTACCAAACCTTCTCCGATATTCTGCAAAATAAAATTAAAAACGATGTAAATATCGTCAACAGCAAGGGCGACCCTCTTATCGTAATGGCGGCTACCTTTGGTAATTTGCAGGCGGTGCAGGATTTGGTGCTGGCGGGCGCGGATGTGAATAAGGCCAATTCCTTTTCCAAGGATACGGCGCTTCTGCGCAGTTTGTATGGCAACTTCCCGGAAATTACGCGCTTTTTGGTCTATTCCGGCGCGGATATCAACGCGAAAAATAACTATAACCACTCTCCTATGTATTTGGCGTTGGAAAAACGCCAAGGCGAGTTTATTGACTTATTTCTTTCCAGCGGTGTGAGCGAGGGGCTAAACAGCGATTATTTGTTCCGCGCCTCCGCCACCAAAAACGCAATGGGCGTGCTGGCGATGCTCAAAGGCGGGGTGGACCCGAACGTAAAGAACGAAAAGGGCAATACGCCGCTGATTATTTCGGCTTCGCTGGGCGATGTGCCGAGCGTGCGCTCGTTAATGGCTTACCGCGCGGACGTAAACGCCGCTAATAATGACGGCAACACCGCGCTTATTTATGCGGCGCGTTATAACCACCCGGACACTATCCGCGAACTCTTAAAACCGCAGACAATGCAAACGCCAATTGACGTAAATATACAAAATAAATTGGGGCAAACCGCGCTTTATTGGGGGGCTTCTAAGGGTTTTGAAGATGTCGTCCGTCGCTTATTAGCCGCCGATGCGGACCCGACCTTGGCTGATAACAATGGCGTGGTTCCTTATATTGCCGCACAGCGGAACGGCCGTGGGCAGATTTTGCAATGGTTTAATAAAGATTTGCGCGAAGTAAAAAATAGTGTGATTGAAGAAGACAACAAGGCCTTAATCGCGCAGGCCAAGGCCGAGGGGCGCGAACTGCCGGACCCGAACGCTGCTACTGCGGAAAAACCGCTGACGGATGACGATATTTTTACGGCGGCCGCACAGGGCGATATGGATTTAGCCAAGCGCGTGCTGGATATGAATAAGGCCGTGGTGTTTAACAAGAACAAGGCCGGCTTTACGCCCTTGCATTTGGCGGTGGAAAACGGTCAAATTGAAATGGTGGATTTTTTGATTACCAAGGGCGGACTCTTGTTTGAAGCCTCGCCAAAAGGGAATATTTTGCATTTGGCTGTTTTGTCGCAAAATGTAGATATGTTAAAGCACCTTGTCGTGCTGGCCCGCCGCGAGGGACGGCTTGCGATGATGCTTGAATATAAGGCTGTGCCCGCTGGTTATAAACAGGCGATGACGCCGCTGGCCTTTGCCGCGATTGCCTGCAACCAAGAGATTTACAATTATTTGGTGTCCGTGGGGGCCAAGCCGGGCAATTTGACGACGACGCCCAATATGCTTGGCTATGTAACCCCGGCGGACTTAATGGCGCAATGTAAGGCCAAAGTTACGCAGGCCAAGCAACTTACGCCCACGCCGCAGACGAAGCAACCCGCCAAAAAAGCGGCACAAACGCAACCCCGCCGCCGCAGATAATTTTTTAGTGGCTAGATTTTTATAACTCCCAGGGAACTCACCCCGGGAGTTTTTTTGTGCGCTGGTAGTCGCGGGGTGCGGCCCGCAGGGGTCGGGGATCTGTTGTTTTGTAAGAGAACAACAACATCAAAGACAGATTCCCGACTACGACTTTCGGGAATGACGACTTTACGAAAAAAGAGATCATCCTGAACGTGCGGCCCGCAGGGGTTTCAGAAACTACTTTTTGGGTTTTTAGTTGTTTCTTTTCCGTTATCCTTTATAAAGGGCTTGTATCGTTTTTTTTTTTTGCTAAAATTTTGATATTCCTCGTCGGATATACCCGGATGTATCCGCTGTATAAAAATGTGTATAAAAGGCCGTTTTGCTCAAATATAAAGGCCTTAACAAGGAGAAAAAATGAAAGGATTTAGTGAGGTTTTATTATCATTGTTGTCATTCCAGGGTCCGCATACGAGCGGGAACCTGGAATCCAGAAATAAAAAAGGAAAAGGTCTTTATAAACGGACTGGATCCCAGGTCCACGCCTGGGATGACAACTATAACAACAGTTCCCGTAACTCTGCGAGCCGCACCCTAGCGGGCCGCCAAACACTACGGGATGACGACAAAAAATGTATTGTTTCTTGTTGCCGTTTCGGTGGATTGCGACATTACAAAAACAGTGTGGCTCCATTAATCAAAAGAGCGCGGACAGTCTGCCGCCTGCAAGGCCGTGGCTTTACCCTCATAGAACTATTAGTCGTCGTGCTTATTATCGGTATTTTGGCCGGGGTGGCCGTTCCTCAATACACTAAGGCTGTCCTTAAAGCCCGTTATACGGAATTGCAAACTACTATTTTTGCTTTTAAAAATGCTGCCGAGGTTTATTATATGGCTAATGGCGATTATCCTCATAGTTGGGATGATACGGACTTGGATTTACCCGCAGGATGTAGGTTAAATACTGGAACGGATAGAGGTTGGATGTATTGTAAGAATAATCAATTAAGTTTTGATTTTTTTGATGCCAATAATCAAAATTTAGTGGGGGTTTATTCCGTAAATGGTATTTTAAAAGTAGGGTACATACAATGGTTGGGTAATTCGCCTTATCCTGCTCAACGCGAGTGTTGGGCCCGCACGCAAGATGAAGAGGGAACTAGTTTTTGTAAAAGTTTAGGGGGAGTTGTTGGCCCAACTGTTTCACATTATGCTTGTACTACTAATGGTGGTTGTACTCGGTATATTTTACCTTAATTCAGTAAAATAAAAAACCCCGCAGAAAATAAATTCCGCGGGGTACTTTTATATCTAGTAACGGTTACGGATGAATTTTATCCATCATACGCGGGAACGGAATCGTTTCGCGCACGTGCTGTAATCCGCATACCCAGCGGACCATACGTTCAATCCCCATACCAAAGCCGGAGTGCGGCACGCTGCCATATTTGCGCAGGTCCAAATACCACTCGTAGCCTTTGGGGTCCAAACCTTGTTCTTTAATGCGCTGCAACAAGGCGTCGTAGTCGGCTTCTCTTTCGCTGCCGCCGATGATTTCGCCCGCGCCTTCGGGGCCGATGACGTCCACTGCCAAAACCGTTTTGGGGTTTTTGGGGTCGCGCTTCATATAGAAGGCCTTAATTTCGGTGGGGTAGTGGTGAATCATAATCGGGGTGTCGTAATCCTCGCCGAGCAAGGTTTCCTCATCGCCGCCGATGTCTCCGCCCCAAGGGGTGTTGTTACCCTTTTTGTGCAGAACTTCAATTGCGTCCGTATAGTCAATGCGCGGAAATTTCTTTTCCACGGTGGCTTGCAGTTTGGACGTATCACGCCCGAGCGTTTTCAAATCGTCGGCGCGGTTCTTTAACACTTGGGCCACAATGTATTTGATAAAGTCTTCGGCCAAGTCCATATTGTCGTCCAAATCGTTGTAGGCCACTTCGGGTTCCACCATCCAAAATTCGGTCAAATGGCGGCGGGTTTTGCTTTTTTCGGCGCGGAAGGTCGGGCCGAAGCAGTAGGTGCGGCCCAAGGCCATCGCCGAGGCTTCGCCGTATAACTGACCGCTCTGGGATAAAAACGCCTTTTCGCCAAAGTAGTCGGTTTCAAAAAGCGTGCTTGTGCCCTCGCAGGCGGCGGGGGTTAAAATCGGGGAGTCGGACAAAATAAAACCGTTTTTGTGGAAATATTCACGGATAGAAAAAATGATTTCGTCGCGGATGCGCAAAATAGCCGTTTGGCGCGCGGAACGCAACCACAAGTGGCGGTAGTGCATCAAAAATTCCGGGCCGTGCTCTTTGGGGGAAATGGGGTAATCCTTTGCCATTTGCACAACTTCCAAATTCTTTACGCCCAGTTCATAGCCCAGCGGGGAGCGTTTGTCCTCGCGCACGGTGCCGGTAACGATGATGGAAGACTCTTGGGTAACTTTGTCGCCCAGTTCAAATTGTTCGGGGGAAACATCGCCCTTGAACATTACGCATTGGATAATGCCGCTGCCGTCGCGCAGTTGCAAAAAGTGCAATTTTCCGCTGGAACGCTTGTTATACAGCCAGCCTTTTAAAGTGATTTCTTGGCCGAGATATTGGCCGACATCTTTAACACGAATTTTACTAGACATATATTCCTCTGTAATAAAGAAATAGGGTACTTATTTATTTTATCTTTTTTAGCGGGGAAAAGCGACGGAAAAAGACAAAGGGGAAAAACGGGCTTATTTTGAGTAACAACAGATGTGGGTGCCAAACACTCGGGGATGACGACAACAAGAAAGAAAAGCCCACAGCCCAAATGGTAGATCCTGAAACAAGTTCAGGATGACCTCTTATGATTTCGCGGGTCTTGCCCGCTGGTTAGTGCGTATAAGGCGGAGGAGTTGGATATGTTGTTTTGTTGTTAAGGCCGCCCGTGCGTTGTCCATAAAAGCCGGTTTGGACGGAGAAACATTTTTATTTGTTTGAGCGTAGCGAGTTATAAAAATGTCCGGCCAAGCCTAGTTTTTATAACGCTTTGGGCGGCGAGTTTTTTGTCATACTTTTTGTCGGTACAAAAAGTATGAATACGGTTCGCGCCTCTTTGTGTAAAACTCAGGGCACATCCCCCAATAAAAAACCACGCTTTCGCGTGGTTTTTAAATGGTGGACGTGATCGGGATCGAACCGACGACCTCCTCGTTGCGAACGAGGCGCTCTCCCAGCTGAGCTACACGCCCGAAAATCGGCAACTACTTTACTTTCAACATATTTATTATAGCATATACGGAAACAAAAATAAAAATATTTTTATTTTTTCCCGTCGGGGCGATGTTGAAAGAATATCTCTACTTGAAAATATAATTTTTTACTACTATACTATATTTATAGCAAATTTGAGCGAAAACGGTCCCCGTGTTTGGCTCAAATCTATTTGCTTTTGATACTATATGAAAAAACTTTTAATTTTACTTTTTGGATGTTTCTTTTCCGCCACCACCGCCGGAGCGTGGGGGTTGTTGGATAATTTAGTTGTCCATAACGGAAACCCCTATATCTACAAAAACAGTTTTTTGTATTATGTGCTGACTACCAAAAACCCCAAGGTGCGTGTTTGCGTTAGTACCGAGGGCACCAGCACCGAACCCGCCCGTGAAAAAATTACGCGGGATTATTTTGTTCAGTCCACGCAAGAAGCGCTTGATACTTGGGTAACCTTTATCCGCACGCAACTGGGGGAACGCCAATCCGTTCAGGCCGCCCCTACTAAGAGCAAAAAGAAAGCCAAAAAACAGCAGGCTGTTGCTCCCGCGCCCGAATTTGCGCGCAAAGCGGAATTTGCCGATATCTTGGCCGCTCTGCCCCGCCGCATTGAGTTGCAAGTGATTAACCCCAATGGTGAGGATTGCGATAAAGCGATGAAAGGCAAGTATGATTTGCGTATTAAATCGTTGGGTGATTTTAAGTATGGAGGTATGAAGCAACAACTCTCTCATCATCGTGGGCAAGGCGGAGGCATAAAAGGCGTGTACGATAAAGACAAAACTATTTGGATACTTTCTTTGCCGGGTAACGATGATTATTCTGCAAATAAGTTAGCGTCGCAGGAAGCCGATAAAAATAACCAGATTTTTGCGAGTGGTTATGTTATGGACTATTCTATGAAAGGGGTTGCGCGGCACGAATTAGGGCATTTCTTTGGATTAGCGGACCTGTACGCAGATCAACAAAATATGAATAAGGTTCACTCCTTGCTCCGCGTAGAACCGCACGAGATGGTTTTTAAGGGCGTGTCTTCTATTATGAATAACGATAATGACGACCTTACTTGCGATGATTTGGAAGGTTTTATCAACGCCGTAGATTTCATTTGGGGTATGGAGGGGAAAACTTCTCCGCGCGTGCAAAACGGCTGGAAGAGCCTGTGCGGAAAGCCTTATATCTATTTGCAAGGGATTCCTGCCAAAGATGCTGCCGATTTGGCAAAAGTACAAGCCTATTTAAGAGATTGGAAACAAAAGGCCGGTTCCGCGGGAGAACTGATGCAACTGGCCCAAGACTGGAAAGCCTATTTGGGTAAAGTGGAACAAGCGCGAGATGCCCGTTGCGAAACTTTACAGGGCAAACGTACGGTTGGCTCGGCCTTGGATAGGCAAGGGCTTGCGCTGTCTGCCGAGTGCAACTATTTAACGCAAAAGGCAAATAAAATCAGCGAGATTATAAAACAGCAAATTGCGCCCGTTCAAGAAGCCAACACCAAGGGAAACGCCTCTTCCCAGCAGGTAGCGAAACTTGTGCAAGATTTAAACCAGTACAAAGGGCAATATACTCCGGGCTCCGATGTGCTGGATGCCAAAGGAGTTTTGACGGCTAAACCTATGGATAGTGATTTTTCGTCCGTTACTTATCCGTGCTTAGTATGCGGTAAGCCTGTTGGAAATGAAAATGGGTATTTAAGTACAGATGTAAAGGTAAACGGGCGTACTCGCCCGTATCATATCCACGTGGCTTGCGAAGGGCAAGCGCGGGCAAACTGGGCCAAATTGGGTGGGAGTTACCAACATAAAGCCACCCGGCGCACCGTGCCGACTTGGTCGCAACTTACGCAAACGCAGAGGAATAACAATCCTTTGTTTGCGCAAATCGGTGGAGCCACAGTAGTCTCTGCCCAAAAGCCTACGCCTGTTGTGTCTGTTTCTGGCAAAGGTACTAATACGGGCAAAGCGCAAACTTCGTCCAAATCTACGCCCGTGATTAGTGGCAATTATGTGGGCCCGAAAGGAGCGCAGGTGGTGGCGGCTACCTCTAAACCGAGCAAACCTGCCACTGTGGCGAGCAAGACCCAACAGTCTGTTAATAAGCTTGTAAAGGTGGACAATAGCCCCAAGGCGGCGTTGGACCGCTATATTGCGGCGCACCCTAATTTGCGGGATTCTTTATTGGCCGTCCGCACAGGTTCGGCTCTGCCTACGCAGGCGCGTGAGGTGCAGGAATATCAGGCCTTGTTTGAGGCGTATAAGAACGGGAACGCAACACCTGCCCTGGCAAAAGCGGAAACAAAAGCCGCTCCAACGGCCGATAACAAGGCCAATAATGCGGCTAAACGCAAGGAATTGGAAGCCAAATATAAAGAGCAATGCACCTTGGCTAGTTTTGAGCAAAAGTACGAAAAGGAACTTACTCCTATCCGCAAACGCCTTGCCAAAGGGCAGAAATTGAACCAGCGCCAAACCTCGCTGTGGAACGCATACAGCCAGCGTTTAAAACAAGTGCAAAGCACGCCTTGGTGCCAAAACTTGTCCGCTCAAATAAAAGCGCTTTAATAAAAAACCCCGGGAAACCGGGGTTTTTTAGCATATGGCTATTCTTATTTCCCTCTAAAATGCTAAAATTACTTATATGGCTAAACTAGTACGCGGGTTTAGAGATATCTTTGAACCCCAATCTAAAAATTTTACTGAACTGGAAAACTGCGCCCGCGGCGTATTTTCCCTTTATGGGTTTGGCGAATTGCGCCTGCCCACCGTGGAATTAAAGGAACTTTTTATTAAATCCACCGGCGAAACGACCGACATTGTCCAAAAGGAAATGTACGCGTTTGAAGATGCCGGGCACCGCCAGTTGGCTATCCGCCCCGAAGGAACCCCCGGCGTGGTGCGTGCGTATTTGGAAAATAATTTTACGCAAAACGCGCCTGTGCAAAAATTTTATTACATTGGCAATATGTTCCGCGCGGAACGCCCGCAGGCGGGCCGCTACCGCGAGTTTGAACAAATCGGCGCGGAATACATCGGCAACGCCGCTCCGGCCGCGGATGCAGAAGTAATTTTGATGTTAAAGGACATCGTGGCTAAATTTGGCGCCAAAAACTATAAAGTAAAAATTAATAGTTTAGGGTGCGATAAATGCCGCCCGCTCTACCGCCAGGAACTCATTGATTTCTTGTCTAAGGAAAAAGACACGCTGTGCGAAAACTGCCAAACGCGTTTGGAAAAGAACCCCTTGCGTGTATTGGACTGCAAAATTGACGGCGCCCGTTTTGCGGGCCGCGTGCCGACTATGCACCTGTGCCCCGAGTGCCAAGCCCACTTTGACGAAGTTCAACGCTTGTTAAAGGGCAAAATTGATTTTGAAGTGGACCCGATGCTCGTGCGCGGGCTGGATTACTATTCCCGCACCGTGTTTGAATTTCAGGCGGGCGATGCTTCCCAAAATGCCATTGCCGCTGGCGGACGCTACGATACGCTTATTAAAAATATGGGCGGCCCGGCGACTCCGGCTATCGGCTGGGCGATGGGCGCCGAACGCGTGATTTTATCGCGCGGAGAGGTGGAAAGAGCCAAGGAAAAGAGCATTTGCGTGGTGTCGCTTGAAAAAGATTGCAACGAAACGGCCTTTAATTTAATGCAGGCTCTGCGCGAAGCGGGCGTGCGCACCGAAGGCGGCCTTTTTGAAAAAAATGTAAAGGGCCAAATGAAGCAGGCTGACCGCTGCGGGGCGTCCTACGCGCTCATTTTAGGCGGGGATGAACTGGCTAAAAAAGTAGCCACTTTAAAAGATTTGCAAACGGGTGAACAAACCCAAATTGCTTTTGACGTTTTAACTGACGAGGTAAAAAAACGGATATGAAAAGAACCAATTACTGCGGGGATGTAACCGCGTCCCTGTTAGGCACCAAACAAACCCTGTGCGGTTGGGTGAACAGTTACCGCAACCACGGGGGGGTGCTGTTTATTGACTTGCGCGACCGCACCGGCGTTTGCCAAGTGGTGGTGGAACCCTCTAAACCCTTTTTCAGCGAGGCTTCCGCCGTGCGCAACGAATATGTTTTGCAGGTAACCGGCACCGTACAGCGCCGCATTGAAGGGGCTGTAAACAAAAATATGAAGACCGGGGAAATTGAAGTATTGGCGGAAGATTTTAAGGTGTTAAACACCTCTATCCCGCTTCCGTTTGATGTGGACAAATCCCGCTCGGTAGCCGAAGAAATCCGCTTGAAATACCGCTATTTGGACTTGCGCAACCCCAAAATGTTTGCCAATTTGCTCCTGCGACACCGCATTGCGCAGGCCGCCCGCCGCTACTTGGACGCTAACGGATTTTTGGAAGTGGAAACCCCTATTTTAACGCGTTCCACGCCCGAAGGCGCGCGCGATTATTTGGTTCCGTCCCGCGTACACCACGGCGAATTTTACGCTTTGCCGCAGAGCCCCCAGATGTTCAAACAAACATTAATGGCCAGCGGCATTGACCGCTATTTCCAGTTGGCCCGCTGCTTCCGCGACGAAGACCTCCGCGCCGACCGCCAGCCCGAACATACGCAGATTGATATGGAAATGTCCTTCGTAACGATTGACGATATCCACGAAATTGTAGAAGGGCTGATGAAGGAAATCTTTAAAACGGCGGGCAAAGAATTAAAGACCCCGTTCCCCAAACTTTCCTATCACGACGCTATGGAAAAATATGGCTCCGATAAGCCGGATTTGCGCTATACGCTGGAAATGAAGAACGTAAACGACATCTTCAAAAATACGGGTTTTAAGGTATTTAAAGATATCTTGGCCGCCAACGGCGCCATCCGCGCTATCCGTGGCGAAAAAGGCGCGGCCTACTCCCGCGGGCACTTGGATAAACTGACCGAACTTGTTAAAAAGAACGGCGCCAAAGGCCTCGTGTGGATTAAAGTAAAAGACGGCAAGTTTGAAGGCCCGTCCGCCAAGTTCTTTACCGAAGAAGAATTAAAAGCCGTGCAGGCCGCCGTGGCCGCGCAAGAAGGCGATATTATCTTTATCGGCAGCGACGTAAAACTCCACACCTGCCAAATCTTTATGGGTGCTTTACGCAAGGAACTCGTCAAAGAGTTGCCGCAGTTAAGCGACTGGGCTTTTGTGTGGATTACCAACTTCCCGCTCTTGGAATACATCCCCGAGGAAGACCGCTGGGATGCGGCGCATAACCCCTTTACCGCCCCGGTGGAAGAGGACTTGCCCAATTTGGAAAAGGACCCCGGTTCTATCCGCTCCTACCAGTTTGACCTGGTGTTAAACGGCAACGAATTGGCTTCCGGCTCCGTGCGCAACTGCCGCCGCGAGGTGCAGGAACGCATTTTGGCCTTGATGAAGCACTCCAAGGAAGAAGCCGCCCGCCGCTTCGGTATGCTGTTAAACGCGTTGGAAGCGGGTGCGCCTCCCCACGGAGGTATCGGCTTGGGGTTGGACCGCATTACCGCGCTGCTCGCCGGGGAAGAGTCCATCCGTGAGGTAATCGCTTTCCCGAAAACGGCGCAGGCTGTCTGCCCGCTGACGGATTCGCCCAATACGGTGGATGATATCCAACTCAAAGAATTGGGCATCAGCATTACCAAAGAGTAATTTAAAGAGCCCCGCCACAAAGCGGGGCTTCTTTTTTTGCCGTTTTTGCATTATAATAAGAGTATCACACATCGGCGGGTAATTATGGAAAAAAATAAAAAACTACTCCAACTGGGATTTATTATCATTGTACTCTTGGCGTTAGGCTTGGCGTTTATGAAGACGACGGGGGGGGGTTCCGCTTCCCGCCGGACAGCGGGTACGCGCCAAGCGGCGGTTCCCCGTCAGCCTACCTTGGAAGAACTGAAAAACGAAGAATTTTTGGGCGTGGCCCCGTCCGGGCAAGTCGCCGGGCGGTATCAAAACGCTCCGCAACAAACAACGCACCGCCAAGGAAATGCGTATTATCCCGCCTCAAATACCCCACAAACGGGTTTAAACCAAGGGGATTATACTTTGCGCGCCCCTACCGTAAATAAGCCTTATTCGGCCTCTTACAGCGGTTCCGGGGCTCCTTATATGGGGCAGACAATGCCCGCCAATTACGGCTCATACCGTGCAGGCGTGCCGAGCAATATCGTCGCCGGGGAAACTAATAAATCTGTCGCGCCCGGTGTTTACCAGCCCACTCGGGAGGAAGCCATCCGCCGCGAACGCGCCAACGCCTTTGCACCCTATTTGGCCGGAGCCAATAAGGACAAGCAAAAACAGTTAAGCAAACAGTTGGAAACGCTTTCCTCCGGCTTGGATAGAGCGATTGCTAAGGCCCTTTTGCCTAAGAGCAAAAAGGATGCCAATATTGAAAAATACCTCCAACGCAATTCCTCGCGTGGCGTTTCCGCCGGGCCTTTTGCCCCGGTGCTGGACCAAGTAGCCGCGCAAAAGGACAGCGTGGTGCAGAGTATGACGCAGGCTTATGGCAAGCAGGCCGGAGCCCAAGCGGGCCGGATGATGGATTCCTTCCAAAAGGAAATGGCCTCTGCCGTCAACGCACCCGGGCAAACGCAACAGCAAATTGCGAACAAAGTGCGCGAAGTGGCTAATAAATACCAACAAAAGTTGGAAAAAATGAGCCAAGACAACGGTTTTAGGCAATTTGAACAAGAACGTTTAACCAAGGATAACCAGTTAAAGGAAGCCCTTGCCAAGCAATACGGTTCCCAAATTGCGGGCGAAGCCGCGCAAGCCATTGATGCGGCCCGCGCCAAAGATATGCAACTGGCGCGCCAAGGGTTGCCCGCCGAGGAATATTATAAACAGCAACTGGAAAACCAGCGCGTGCGCCGCGGTGAAATTGAAAAGGTTATCCACCAGCACCAAATGCCCTTGGACGGTTTGCGCAAGATTGAAGACGGTATGCAAATGGAAGAAGTTCAAAGGCAACTGGCTGACGAAGAGGGGGGAAAAGTCCTTCCGCGCAAGCACAAAATGACGGACGCACAATTAAACGCCGTCCGCGGAGATTTACAGCAACAGCGCAACAGTTTGGTAGGCAACGCCCAACAGATTTACGGCGAAGCCGGGGCTAGGGAAATTGACGCCCTCTTGCAAAAATACCAGCAGGATTATATGGAACTGGCGAACAACCAGGAAATTTCCGCCGCGGAATTTGATAAAAAAGCAATGGAACTGCGCTTGAAGGTAAACCAAGACATCCAAGCGCGCCAAGATTCCCCGCAAATGAAGGAAGCCCGCGTAAATAAGCAGGTGGACGCCATTATGCGCGACCCGTCGGTAGCGCAGTTGCCCGCTGAACAAAAACAGGCGTTGCGTTCCCACGCGCACGATGTGCTGGCCGCAACGTTTGAAAAGATTGATAAGATTAACGCTTCCAATCTTTCCAACGCCGAAAAGCAAAAACAAATCCAGCAGGCGCAGGCCGAGGCACAGCGCCAACTTTCCGGCCAATAAGTTTTTAGAAGTGATGAAAAACAGCCCCCGGGAAATTTTCCTGGGGGTTTTTCATATATATCAGATTATTTATCCGGGGTGTCCTCGTGTGCGGAAATGAAATCCGCCAGCGGAAAATAGTGGTTTAAAATCGTTTTGTAATCCTGCCCCGCATCGGCGCGCCCGGCGGCGCCCGTTTGGCAAAAGCCCACGCCGTGCCCCCAACCGCCGCCATAAAATACAAAGAATTTCAGTTCGCGGTTTTCGTAATTGGGCTCCACAATAAAGTAACTGCTCCTAAGCATCCCCAAACTTAAATTATTGCGGATGACGTTTTCTTTATTTAGCGTAACGGTGCCCTTGGTGCCTTTTACAAGCAAGCGGCTTACATAGCCCGAGCGTCCGCGCCGCAAGGGAATTAAAGCCGTAATGCGGCCGATATCCTTTTTTTGGCGTTTAATCACTTGGCGCAGGTCTTTTTCGTCCACCACGCGCGTCCAACGGTAGGCCGCCAAACTGACGTTTTTGTCGTAGCGGCTGTACGCATCGTGCGGGTATTGCAACAGTTCTTTAAACTGGTAGGGTTGTAATGTATCAAAATTAAAATCTTTGTAGTCGGATACCGGGTTTAAATAGGGCGTTTCGCTCCACCCCGCTTCCTTGGCGCTTTGTGTAATGCCGCCGCAGTTGGCCGAAAATACACTCTCAATCGGCTTGTGTTTGTATTCCAATACTTCGCCTACGGTAGATTCCACGGCGGCGTTTCCGCGCTCGCTTTCCGCGCTTACCCCGCCATAAACTTGGCAGTTTTGTGTGTCGCATAAATCATACCCGTAGGACTTGTGCTTTCCCAGATGTTTTAAGGCGTAAGTACGGGCCAAAACGGCCTGCGCGCGCAAGGCGTTCATCGGAAATTTAGTCGGCATTTCGGACGAAATAACGCCCTGTAAATATTCCTCTATGGTTACAATGTTTATCGGCACCAGCGTATTGTTTTTGGTATTGTGCGTAATTTGCAACTTGCCGCGGTATTCTTTATCGTCCACGCTGGCCCAAGTCATCCCCGCTCCGCTCATTACGTTTTTTACGATAATGGTGGCCCCTTCGCCTTGCGTTTTGGAAGTGGGGGTAATCATTACAGAGCCGGAAAACGATATTTTTTTGCCCGCGGGGGAAGATAAATGCGCTTTGCCGTTTTGCAAAAGGGCTACCCAACTTTCACGCGCGTTGCCTTTACCCAACAGTTTGCCTGTTTTGGCATCGGTAATCGTAAACGCGTGGGACGGAATAAAATGCAAGGCGTGGCGTTCGGGCGGGCGGCCGTTTTGGCGCATCCCAATACCTATTTTTATTTCGCGCGTTTTTACGCCGTCCGGCAAGGCAAAGGGCTTCACAAAGGTGTGCTTTAAAATTTCCTTTCCGCCCGTAAGTTGTTTTTCCGTGCGGGTAATGCGCGGGCGGAGCCTTTCTAATGCCTGGTTGACCTCGCTATTGCTTTTGTCGGACGAGTAAATCATACGGTACTGGCGGTAGGCTTCGTTGTAATTGCCCAGTTTTTCAAGCACGGCGGCGTAGTGCTTTTTGGCTTCAATAAATTGGTGGTCATAGGTAGAAGCCTTTTCAAACACTTCGGCGGCTTTTTTATATTCTTTATCTTGTTCGTACAAAGTGCCCAGCAGGTAGTTGGCAAGGGCCGGATGAGTGCCGGCGCGGGCGGCCAGTTGCAGGTTATACTTGGCCAGTTTTTTATCCCCAAGGCCGATTTGCGCGCGGGCTAAATTGATGTATAAAAAGCCGGAGCGGTCCTTATCCTCGGGCAGTTGGGCGAGCAGTTTTTCGGCAGAGGCGTATTGCCCGTCCGCCAAAAAGGCCTCGGCGGCCATTTCTATTACTTCGCGGTCTTTGGGATAAATTTTGTAGGCGGCTTGGGCAATGTCCACGGCTTTTTTGGGCTCGTTCTTTTCCATAGCGATAAAAGCCGCATTTAAAAAGGCTTGGCGGTTTTGGGTATCTTTTGAAAGTTGTATGTATTCGTCAAAAGCGTCATCGGGCTTGTAGGCAAAGTACAACTCGCCCGCCTCTTTTAAGCGTTCGGCCTCGGTTTTGGGGGCTTCGTCCGCCCACGCGGCCGTAAAAAGAAAGAGAAAACTAATCAGAAAGATAAAATATTTCACAAAATACCCCAAGGTTACTATTTCTTATATTATATCGTTTTCGGCGGGAAACGCGCCTGTTTTTGTATAATAATTTTTATGACGATTCCGATACCCCAATGGCTCAAAGATTTGGCCGGGCGCAACAAAGCCGCCCTGCGTACTTCGGCCGCGCTCTCGGCGCAGGCTTCTATTGATAAACACGTTTTGCACACCGTGTGCCACGCGGCGCATTGCCCCAATAGGGGGGAGTGCTTTAACTGTGGAGACGCTACCTTTATGGTGCTGGGCGATTTATGCACGCGCGGTTGCCGCTTTTGCGCGGTAACCAAGGCGCGTCCCTTGCCACCAGACGAAAACGAGCCCCGGCGGGTGGCCGAAGCCGTAAAGGAGTGGGGCATCCGCTATGCGGTGCTGACAATGCCCACGCGCGACGATTTACCAGACGGCGGAGCCGCGCATTTTGCGCGCGTGATAAACGCTATCCACCAACTGACGCCCGAGGTGCTGGTGGAACCCTTAATTTCCGATTTAAGGGGGAATAAACAGGCGCTTAAAACCGTTTTGGACGCACGCCCGGCGGTACTGGCGCACAATGTGGAAACCGTGCAAGAATTGTATAGCGCGGTGCGTATCGGTGCTGATTATAAAAGAACGCTTACTCTCTTGGAAAATTCCAAAAAACTGGCGCCTGAAATTTTTACCAAAACGGGCTTTATGGTGGGTCTTGGCGAGACGGAAGAACAGTTAAAAACCTTAATGAAGGATTTGCGCTCCGTGGAAGTTGATTTGCTGACGATTGGGCAGTATTTGGCCCCTTCCGCCGCGCATTACCCGGTGGCGCGCTACCCCGAACCGCAGGAATATAAGGCGTGGGAAGAATACGCGCTGTCCTTGGGTTTTAAGGGCGTTGCCAGCGGACCTTTGGTGCGCAGCAGTTACCGGGCCGGGGCGTTATACCGCCGCGCCTTGGCGGGGCAAAGCGTAAAATAGTATAATAAGATTATGAAGAAGATTGTATTCTCTTTTTTTATTTCTTTCTTTATGGTCGCCTGTGCGGGCAACCCGCCTGCCTGGTGGAATCCGTCCAACGCGTATAACGGGGAGCCACAAGTGCGTAAAACCGCGCCCAAGACGGTTAAAGTAGTGCCCCAAAGCGAGGAGCAAACGCTTCCGCCTGCTGAGGAAAATTTAACGCCCTTGCCGGATGAAAGTTACGAAGAAATGATTTTAACGCCCTTGCAGGACGAGGAAACCGAGGACCCGGCCAACAAAACGCCCGCGGAACCCCAAAATACAATGGATATTACCCCGTCCGGGAGTGCGGGCAGCGCGCTTCCGCCACCCAGCGTGTTAGAATAATTTAACCACAAAAAAGAGCCCCCCGGTTTACCTAAAACCGAGGGGTTTAATTACTGCTGTTCATTTCAACTCCTTTACTACACTGCTTTCCGCGTTTTACACGCCAACTGCCGGGCCTTACGCCGCTCCGCTTTTCCCGCGGGCCGAAGCACAAGTACATCAACCTACGGAAACACTACTCTACTGCTACCGCGCCACTTCATCCACCGCAACAGCCCCGTCCCATAACACCCCAATCAAACCGCCCTTAACGGACTGCCCAACTGGTCGCCGGATACGTCCTGCTCTGTGCCTACCAGACACCCGGACAGTTATGTAACCCAACCGTCCTAGCCTTTCCAAGCGCACAGGCCCAACTCCTTCCGGCCTACGGCACCATTGCTTCTATACCTTTACTACACCGGCGCATCATCCGCTTTTTGCGGCTCCCGGCTTGGTGGGAATCGCTTCCCGTATGGATAGTATAAGCGGATTGGGCGTTTTGTCAAGGGGTGATTTTTTTCTTATTTTTCCCGTCGGAAATCCACCCACAAAAAAATCCGCACCGGATTTTGCTCCGGCGCGGACTTTTTAGAAAACTAATTTACAGGCTTGTAATGTCGGCTACCGTCTGCGTGAGGTAGCGGCGCACACGCGCCAAGAGCGCCAAGCGGTTTTGCCGCACGGCGGGGTTTTCGGCGTTTACCATTACATCCTTAAAGAAATTTTCCAAAGGCTCTTTAAACGCACCGTAGGTTTTCAGCACATTTAAATATTCGTCCTTGGTTTTGGCGGTATTTACCGCACAGCCCAAGGTAGAATCCACCTCGTGGATTTTGTCGTATAACGCTTTTTCGGCGGGGAGTTCAAACAGTTTTTCGTCCACCGCTTCGGTTACGTTTCCGGCTTTTTTAAGGATGTTGCACACACGCTTGGCCGATTCCAGCACGGAGGCAAATTCCGCGCCCGTTTTAACGGTTTCCAACGCACAGACGAGGGCTTCCACCTGCGTGAGGGGGAGTTCGTACCAGTTGGAAACAGCGTTTAACGTGGCGGCATTATGCCCGCGCTGTTCAAGCACTAAGGCCAAACGCTGGAACAAGAAATTCGGCAATTCCTTCAAACCCTTGTCCGGGGTTCCGGCGGGGTATAAGAAAGCGGATTTTTCCACCAATTCTTTGAGCGAAATTTGCATATCCTTTTCCAAAAGCATACGCACCGCGCCAAAGGCTTGGCGGCGCAAGGCGAAGGGGTCTTCGCTGCCCGTGGGGATTTGGCCGATTAAAAAGTTGCCGACCAAGGTGTCCATTTTCCCGGCGAGGGAAACGATGTTGCCTTCTTCTGTGGACGGTAAGGCGGAAGAGGACGTAAGCGGGAAGTAAAACTCTTCCATCGCTTTGGCAGCGTCCTTGCGGCCTTCCAAGGCGGCGTATTGCCCGCCCATATAGCCCTGTAATTCCGGAAATTCATACACCACGTGGCTGGCTAAATCCGCATACGCGTGGGAAGCCGCATAATCCACGGTGTTTTTTAACTGGGTTTGGCCTAATTTGTCGCACAGCCAATCCGCCAGTTGCTGGGTTCTTTCGGACTTTTCATACATAGAGCCCAAGCCTTCCAAGAACAGAACATTTTTGAGTTTGTCTTTAAAGGCATTTAAGCCGGCCTTTTTGTCGTTTTCAAAGAAGAAAACGGCGTCGGACAAGCGCGCGGACATTACTTTTTTAAACCCATCGCGTACTTCGTTTTGGTTTACGGAAATACCGTCGCGCACAGCAATAAAATACGGCTGTAATTCGCCCTTGTCGTTGGTTACGGGGAACATTTTAATCTGCTTTTTAAGAACGGTGGTAATAAGTTCTTTGGGCAAGGTTAAAAATTTAAGTTCAAAGTCGCCGCCCACGGCCACCGGGTGTTCGGTGCACCAGACGGTTTCTTCAATCAGTTCCGGGTCCAAATCCGCGTGATAACCGCGCACGGCGGCTTCGTTGGTAACGGTTTTGATAAGGGCTTCCTTGCGCTCTTCCGGCAATACCAACACAGGTTGCGGCTGGGCGCGCAGGAGGTCGGCATAGTAGGCTTTATCCGCCTGCTCCACCTTAATCGGTTTGCGGCCGAAAGAGGACAGCGGATAGGTGTTGCGGTCCGACGTAACGCCTGCCACGGTAAATTTGATTACCTTATGCCCGTACAGACCGATAAGGGAGCGAATCGGACGGCCGTAGCGCAGGCCGGATTCTTCCCAAATCATATTTTTGGCAAATTCAAGCCCGGTTACAATGCGGGTGAAAATTTCGGGCAGCAGTTTGACCGTCTTTTCGCCTTTGATTTTAACGATGGCGTAAATAAACGGTCCCTTTTCGGTTTCTTTTACGGTTAATTTTTCAGGCAACAAGCCATTTTTCTGCGCAAAACCTGCGCTTTGGGGGGTAAAGTTGCCGTTTGCGTCCTTTAACAGTTTGGCGGGCGGCCCCTTTACTTCCTTTTGCACGTCTAACGATTTTTCGGCCAAATCTTCAATTACCACCACTAAGCGGCGGTAGGTACCGAAGGAGTCAACGGATTTATAGGTCAGTCTTTTTTCGTCCAAAACCTGGGCGGTTAAGGTTTTTAATTGCTTTAAAGCCGGGGCCATAAAGCGGGCGGGCAAATGCTCTACGCCGATTTCCAAAAGCGCGTTCATTTAGCGGCCTCCTCTTCTTGTTTTTCTACACTTTCCACATAGGCTTTGGCGCAGGCCTTGGCTAAATTGCGGATTTTGGTAATGTTGTTGGTGCGGTCGGACACAGAAATCGCCCCACGCGCTTCCAACATATTAAAGTAATGCGAAAGTTTCATCGCGTCGTCATACGCCGGCAGATAGAGCCCTTTTTTGCACAAGGCAAAGCACTCTTCTTCGCACTCTTGGATATAGCGGCGCAGGTGTTCCACATTGGATTCTTCAAAATAATAATGGGAGAATTGGCGTTCGCCCTCGTGGTGTACGTCGCGGTAGGTGATTTCGTCGTTCCAGCGGATATCAAATACGTTATCCACCTTTTGGCAATACATCGCAATACGTTCAAGCCCGTAGGTAATTTCTACCGTAATGGGGTTTAACGCATAGCCAGCCATATTTTGGAAATAGGTGAACTGCGTAATTTCCATACCGTCCAGCCAAATTTCCCAGCCGACGCCGGAAGCGCCCAAGGTGGGGGATTGCCAATCGTCCTCAATCCAGCGCACGTCGTGCTGTTTGGGGTCCAAGCCGATGGCTTTTAAGGAGTTTAAATACATTTCCTGCACATTGGCCGGGGCGGGCTTCATAATTACCTGATATTGGTAATATTTGCCCAAGCGGTTGGGGTTTTCGCCATAGCGGCCGTCGGCGGGGCGGCGGCAGGGTTCCACATAGGCGCGTTTGACGGGCTTTTTGGTAAGCGAGCCGAAAAAGGTTTCCGGGTTATATGTTCCGGCGCCCTTTTCCACGTCGTAGGGCTGAACAAGAACGCAGCCTTGTTTAGTCCAGTAATGGTTCAAAGCGGATATCATATCCTGAAAATTCATACCGTATTTCATATGTAAATACATTATATAAAATATAGCCGTGCGGGGGGAAAGCCAAAAACTGGTATAATAAAAATATGATTACCACCGTTATTTTTGATATGGACGGGTTGTTGTTTGATACCGAACTTATCTATTTTGAGTGCTATAAAAAGGCCGCCCAAGAGGACGGAAAGACCTTTCCGTTTGAACTGTTTGAATCTTGCGTAGGCATCAGCCGGGAGGAAGCCTCCCGCTTTATGCGCCAACATTTCGGCCCGCAGACGGATATCGCGCGGATTAATTCCCGCACAATGGAAATTGTAGAGGAATATTTGGCGGCGGACGGGGAAATTAACTTCCGCCCCGGCGCCAAAGAAGCGGTGGAATATTTTTATAATCGGGGGCTTAAAATAGGGCTTGCCTCTTCCAACATTAGCAAATGGGCCCGCCACTTTTTAACCAAAAAGGGTATTATTAAATACTTTTCCGCCATTACCACTACTGATGACGTAACCAAGCCCAAGCCAGACCCGGAAGTCTATTTAAAAACAGCCCACAAGTTGCACGCGGACGTATCGCAATGTTTGGTGTTTGAGGATTCCGTAGCCGGGGCGACGGCGGCTATTTCGGCGGGGATGCGAACCTGCGTGGTGCCGCAAATCAAACAGCCTAATACATTTGTACGCGAGAACGCCTTTAAGATTTACAAATCCTTAGCGGATATTTACCCGGATATGGAAGAATTGCTGGGGTAGCGGAAATTTCTTTTCCTTGCTCTTGGGCAGAAAGTATCACAAAGTTCCGTTATTACACATAAAAACCTCCCGGACCGTTTGGCCCGGGAGGTTTTTATAAGTTACCAATCAATTTACCGTACTGCCAAGGGAACATAAGACCCTTGCAACAGCGGGCTGTATTGCAAATTAGCGGGTTTATTGTAATTGAGGAACAAGACTTGGCTTTCCGTATCCACCACAATAAACAAGGTGCGGTTGCGTTCGTCCTTGGGGTTTTTTAAGGTAAGCAAAATGGCTCTTTTGTATTGGGCCGCCTGATACGGATAGGCCTTGCCTTTAAAAAATTCAATAAAATACGCCACCACGTCTTTGGGCATATAGCAAAAATCGCGCACGTCAATCGCGGTTAATTTATAGTGATGAAAGATTTTATTTTCTCTGGCCGCGCGGGTAAGCATTGTATAAGAGGTGCGGCAAGACTGCGTAAAGACAGATGGGCGCGTAGCGGCCAATTTGGAAAAGAAATCCGACAAGCGGTTTTCCTCGTAAGAGTTAGCGCGTGCCTTGACTACGGCTTTGGAAACAGAAGCCCCCAAAGGACCGTTGGCTCTATTCATATCTTGGTGGGCCTTTAAAATGGCCGTTTGCCAAGAGGTATAATAGGGGCGTTTTTTAGCCGCGGGTTTGACCGGGGTTTTTACGCTCGCATAAATTTTTTTGACCGCTTCACCCACTCTAACGCCAAAAACACCGCCTACAAAACGGTTATCTTTTTTGGTTTGGGCATTGGCCGCTCCGGCCATACAAAGCGATAAAAGCAACAGGCATACAGCAGATACTTTCTTATAATTCATTTTCTTCTCCTTAAATTTCATTGTACTAATTGCGGTAAATTCCGGCAAGGTGTTTTAATGCGCGGGGTGCAAAACAAGTTCTTCCAGTTCGGTCTGGTCCTCTTCCGCTAATGGTGTGGGCTCGTTTAGCCCGAAGTTTTTTAGCGTATTTAGCGGGTAAGTTAGATATTGGTTCAAAAAGCGGCGGCAGACGCTATTGCACTTGGACAGGGAAAGCAAATCCGCCGGCTCCGAAAACACGAGCGAGGAAAGTTCGTCCTTGTGCATACGATGCCAAAATTCAGCCGGAATTTTAAGTACAGGTTTTTCCAATCCAAAGCCCGCCAAGGTCATTAACCGCAAGGTAAAGGCCGCCGCAAAGGCGGAATTGACTTCGCCATATTCCAATTCGGTCAAGGCCGATAGCAGTAATTCATATTTGTCTTCGCTCGGCTGGTGAAGAGGGGTTAAACGCTGTATCAGTTCGCAAAAGTGCATTGCAAGCGTAGTGCGCTTTAAATCTTGGCGGATGTGCGGAAAAATAGAGTTGATTTTGCCGCCTGTAACCGTGCCAATCGTCCCGCCGCGGCGCACATAAAAGCGGTAATCGGCGCAGGCAAAGGGCTCGCTAATGGCCTTTAATTTGCCCGTTGCGCGCAAAACCCCGGGCAGACGCGCGTTTAAGCGCCCGTGTTCGCGGGTGTAGAGCGATACAATGCGGTCCGCTTCCCTAAATTCCTGGCGGAAGAGAATAATGCCCGAGTCGGTAAATATCATTATGTACAGCATAGCATTTTTTTAGGGGTTGCATACAGCCTTAGGATATGGGATAATATAAAAGGTTCAGCCGGAAAATTTTATAAACGGTTGGCAAAATTTTGCAATAAAAGATATAATATCTGTAAGTTTCATACAGAAACGATTTTAAATTAATAACAGGAGATACGTTTTTTCCAGTTCGGTTTCCGGGCCAGAATTAACGTATAAGATAAAAATGTTACCGACATACAGACCTAATAAAAGAAGACGTGCCAAACACATCGGATTCCGCGCCAGAATGGCTACCGCCGGTGGTAGAAAAGTATTAAGCGCCCGCAGAGCCAAAGGCCGCCACGAATTAATCAGAGCCGCCTAAGCGCTATGACGCCTTACGGTCTGCCGCGAAGTAGCCGCCTGCACCTTAAAAGAGATTTTAAGGCTGTTATCCAAGGCGGCGCAAAATTGCAGTACCCTGGATTGGTACTGTGGTGGCGGTCCGGTCCGGAGAATACCCGGCCGGCCCGTTTTGCGGTAGTGGTATCCCGTAAATTGGGGCCTGCGGTTGTGCGCAACCGTACCAAAAGACTGTTAAGAGAAGCGTTCAGACTGAGTAGAAAAGACATCAAGCCGGGGACGGATATTGTCGTCAGCCCCCGCAACAGCGAAAAATTACCAACTGTACAAGCAGCGCAAGGCGCGCTCACGTTACTATGCGGCAAGGCCGCTTTACTTTTGTCCTCTTCAGATAATTTGCCGTAATCCTATTGAGGGACATATGAATCAGTTTTCGCTCGTGTGTAAAAAATTTTTACTTTTACTGCTCAATTTGTTTATGTTGCTGGTGCGGCCTTTTTTGGGCCCGCGCGGGGTGTGCCGTTTCACACCCACTTGCAGCCAATACGCAAAGCAGGCGATTGTGAAATATGGCGCGTTTAAAGGCGGCTATTTGGCGCTCAAACGGGTGCTGAAATGCCATCCCTTGCATCCGGGCGGATACGACCCGGTACCTTAATAAACGCGGTTTTCTACCCTTCACGCTTCCTCTTATCCGGCCGTCCGGCGCGCCGGGCGGTTTTGCCACAAGAGGAGTTTTATGAATAACAGACAGTTCTTAATTACCGTAATGCTGTTTTTACTGGTAATTACCGGCTACAACCAGTTTGTCGCCCTCCCCAAAGCCCGCGCGGCCAAGGAAGCCGCCGAGGCGCAACTGAAAAAATCCGTACAGGAAGCCCAGCAAGCAAACGGCGCCCAAACCGTGCTGGCGGCTTCTATTTCCGTATCCAAAGAAAAAAAATCCGCTCCCAAGCCCGAGGAATTAATCACGCTTAATTTGCCGCAGGCGGACGTTACGTTTTCGTCCAAAGGGGCGGGCATTAAAACCTATTTGTTTAAAGACGTTATCGGCGATGTGGACCTGACTCCTTATAAAGGGGAAGGGTATTTCTCCACTATGCCGCAGGTGGACTTTGCCGAATTTGCCCGCACGCAGGATTCCATTACCTTCGTGGGCGACATTGTCCCCGGGTTTAGCGTCTATAAAACATTCCGTTTTAACGAAAACGGAATTAATAACGTTAGTGTTACGTTTGAAAACAAAACCTCGCAAAATTTGGCCGTCGCCCCGTGGAGTTGGAATTTTGGTCCCGGTTTGGCTACGGTAAAAAGCGAAATGAACGATAACGAACGCGAATCCAAAGCCGTTTATTTGGTGCAGGAAGAAGGCAAGAAAAAACCGACCTTGGAAACCTTCGCTAAAGGAGACAAACAGCCCACCTTGGCTTGGACGTGGGCCGGTATTCAAAACCGCTATTTCCTTTCCGTTCTGATTCCGCAGAACTGGAAAGGGGGCGATTTTACCGCCTCTTCCGAGAAAATCGGTACCCAAAAACGGATGTGGGGCTTAGCCGGTGAAGGCGATTTAAAGGGCCCGCAATTTTCCATTGCCGTAGCGGGAACCACGGTAGAAGCCAAATCCAAAGTAGAATATAATTCCGATTTTTACTTTGGCCCCAAGGATTACAAGGCGTTTTTAACCTTGCCCTACCATTTGGACCGCTCCATTGCGTTTGGTTTCTTTGGCGCGTTGGGCAAAATCGCGCGCAACGTATTGGAAACCTTCTACGGGTGGACGGGCAACTACGGCGTGGCTATTATTATGCTTACCGTATTGTTGCAGGCCATTTTGTTCAAGTTTACGATTATGCAGTTAAAATCGGCCGCCCAAATGAAAAAAGTCCAGCCCGAAATGAAACGCATCCAGGAAAAATACAAGGGTAACCCCGAAGCCTTGAACCGCGAAACCTTGAACTTGTACAAAAAGTACAATGTCAATCCGCTTGCCGGTTGCTTGCCGCTTCTTATCCAGTTACCGATTTTCCTGGCGCTGTTTAACGCGCTTCGCACCTCGTGGTCGTTGCACGGGGCGAAATTCGTGTTTTGGATTACGGACTTGTCGTCCAAAGACCCGTACTACCTGTTGCCTATTTTGATGGGGGCCGTGATGTTCTTCCAGCAAAAGGGCAATATCCCCGCTGGGACGGATCCGTCCCAGGCGGCTATGTTTAAGTATATGCCGCTTATTTTTACCTTGTTGTTTATGAATTTCCCGTCCGGATTGGTGCTTTACTGGCTGACCAACAGCCTGCTCACTTACGGGATTCAAACGCTTATTAACCGCAAAATTGCGAAAGCAAATTAAGGAGTCATTTTTATGCCGAATAAAATTAAAGTACAAGCAAAAGACGTATCCGAGGCTATCGCCAAGGGTTTAAAAGAATTAGGATTAAGACGCGACCAAGTGGAAGTAACCGTACTGGAAACGCCTAAAAAAGGTTTCTTGGGTATCGGTTCCCGCCCGGCGGTAGTGGAATTGCGCCAGAAACGCTGGTCCACCGCCAATTTGGATGCGCAAATTTATATGGACGTACCGAAAAAACGCCCCTCTAAATCCCGCAACGGACGCAACAACCGCAAAGAAGCCCACGGCAACCGCCGCAATAACCGCAGAAGCGAACGCGTGTTAGACGTGCGCGAACCGCGCGAAAAGGCTCCTAAGGCCAACGAACCCCAAATGCTCCCTTGCGAGGCTATCCGCAACGCTGTCATCCCGGAAAATTTGAAAGCCCCAATGGCCGAAGCCAAGGAATACTTGGAAAAAGTACTTACCCATATGGGTATTAAAGTGGAAAATTTGAACGTCTGGTGGGACGACAAACAACAGCGCATTTTGCTGACGTTTGACTGCGACCACCCGGCTATTGTCATTGGCAAAGAGGGTAAAACCTTGGAAGCCATCCAATACCTGTGCACCTTGGCGTTGAGCCGCCACTTTGACAAGCCGATTTCCGTCATTACCGATACGCAAAACTATTGGAGAAAGGCCGAAGACAAAATCAACGCCGAAATTGAAAAAGGTATTGATATGATTAAACGCGGCAACAGCGTTTTCCGCTTCCGCCCGATGAGCGCGCAACTGCGCCGCTACATCCACCGCGCGGTAGAAGGAAATGAATTTGTAACCACCGCCAGCGAGGGCGAAGGCAAATGGCGCAAAGTAACCCTGCGCCCGACCGAGAAAGCGTTGGAAGCCGCCCGCGCCAATACCGCGCCTGCGGATTTTGTGCCCGGCGTAATCGGTGAGGACATCCCCGAAGAAGCCAAGACTGAAACGGTGCAGGAAGAAGTGGTTGTAACCGTGGAAAACGGCGCCGAAAAGGAAACCTGCGCGGTAGAAGTAGTGGAAGAATGCCCCTGCTGCCACCACGAGGAAGAAGCGCACGAAGCCTGCTCCTGCTGTGAAGGCGAACACGATTCTTGCGCGTGCGAATCTTCCGCCAAGGCCGAAGAACCCTCCCAAGCGCAAGCCCCGGCGGCTGAAAATAAGCCCGAAGCGGCTCCGACTGTTCAAGCGGAAAAAACTGCCACCGAAGAGAAAAAAGACTCTTGCGGCGGATGCTGTGATTCCTGCAATTGTGGCCCGCTATTTGAAACCCCGGCCGACAACCCCGCCGAAACCAAATAACTCAAACATTTGGTAATTTAAAACACCCCGTTAGTGTGAATATGCTAACGGGGTGTTTTGCAAGTAGTGCAGTTTTACTTTTGTTTAGACAAGGCAAAATAGGTGTTTATGATTCCCTTTTCCAAGGGGGAGTTTACAAAATAAATATAATCTCTGTCGGCGGTATATAAAATTACATACTGTTTGTGGTAACGCACGGCTTTTACTTTTTCCCAAGGAGTAAAGGCTATATATTCGTCCTCTGGGTTAAACTCCTCGCTCATTTCGTCCTCGTTTTCAACAAGCAAAGTCCACCAAATGCCGCGCTCGTCAATAGTGGTTTGCACTTCCGCCAGTTGGGTGTACAAACGGCTATATTGAATCAGCACGGTGAATTTTACCCCTAAACGAAGCACAAGAAAAAAGATAATAAACAATAACTTGGCCCGCAATGGGCCCGCCGCAGGCAACAAGCACAAGAACCCCACCGTCATTACCAAAGCCCAAAGCGTGTAAGCCGTGGAAAGGTTCATATCCAGCGGATTGAGACAAGCAGCCCATAAAAAACGTCCACGGGAAACGCCCAAAAAACGGGTAGAACTATGCAAAATGGTAAGCGGTGTTATCGGTAAATTCTTATTAGGAGAAAGACTTTTAAGGTCGGTTATTGCCCGGTATATTCCAAAAACCCCAAGCAGAAAAAGATTGCTCCAAAATAAAACACCCGCCAATACCGAGCGCAAATTTCCAAATTCAATATCCGCCAGCATCGGCATAAGCAGGCAGATTAAAACCATTAGTCCAGAAAAGAAAATTTGCAGGCTGGCTTTTATAAGAATAGCGGGTTTTAGCATAGTTATATTACCAAAAGCGCCCGGTAATAGCCGGGCGCTAAAAGGATAGGACTTGCCTTTGTTTATTTATCCAGGTTACGGGTAAAGTTGCTGTACGTTACAAATTTTTCCTCGTACGCAATAAAGGCTTCCTTCAAAATTTTGATAGCCGTTTGCTTATCAAAAATCTTTTCCACCACTACCGTTTTATTTTCCAGTTTTTTATAATCTTCAAAGAAACTCATCGTTTCCGAAATTAAGTGTTCCGGCAGTTGGGAAATATCGGTATAGTGGCTGACGTTCGGGTCGCCCTGCGCTACGCCGATGATTTTATCGTCGGCTTCGCCGTTATCAAGCATCCGCATTACGCCGATAATGCGCGCCGGCACAATGCACAGCGGCACGACTTCGGCCTGAGACAAAATAAGGATATCCAACGGGTCTTTATCCGCCCCGTAAGTGCGCGGAATAAAGCCGTAGTTGGCCGGATAATACACGGACGAATAGAGAACACGGTCTAAGCGCAAAAGGCCGCTGGCCTTATCCAGTTCGTATTTGGCACGGGTGCCTTTCGGAATTTCAATAATCCCGTTTACAACATAAGGTAAAGAATCTTTATCGCCGGGCGAAACGTGGTGCCACGGATTGAAGTTTGCAAACATTTTTTCCTCTTTAATCAGTAATTTACTTATCTATTATAGCAATTCTAACGCTGCGCTCTAAATCTCTTTTGTATATCCTTGCACAATGCGTTTGATTTGCTCATTGAGTGTTTTAGGCTCCAATACTTTTATGTTAGGCATCCATTGTAAAATAGTGGGGATGATTTCCTCTTCTCGCACCGCGTGGCAAGATATTTCTAATTTTCCGTTTGGCAGTTCCTTTTCTATCTTTTGTAAAGGAAAATAACGGCGCACTTTAAAATATTTTGCGCTTTCCGCACTAATTTCCAAACGCACCGATAAGTCCCGTTGTTTTTCAAACCAGATATTCGTACACTCCCGTAATAACTTTTCAATCTCGGCAGTATGCTTGAAATAAGAGTTTAGGCCTTTTACAGAAGTAATCTTTTCCAAGCGAAACTTTAACAATTTATCATCATCCGTCAGGGCTAATAAATACCAAAAGCCCTCAATCCAAGCGATTTTAAGAGGGCGGACTGGATAACACGCGCGTTTTCCGCCACGGTAGCAGACGGAACTTTTTTCGCGCAGGCGGATAAATTCCGCCAATTTTTTGCTGATAGGCGTATCGGGATATTCTTCACCGCTGGCAAATTTCACAAAGAAAGGGCTCTCTTCTGCCACCCCGAGCAGGCGCTTTTTAAGTAAACTAAAAGAGGTGTCAAACTTTTGTCCAAGAGAACGGGCAATTTCGCTCATAAAAACAAGCATAGAGGCTTCTTTGTCGGACAATTCTATCCGTCCTAAAGAAAACCCTTCTATAAACGCATAAGTGCCCGCCTCTGGCGAATAAAGGGGAAACTCGGCCTCTTGTATAGTGCGGATATCGCGCTGAACCGTGCGCAGGGAAACGCCCAATTCTTTCGCCAAACTATTTAGATTGACTGGCCCCTTATCTAGGGCGTTTAACTCATATAGCAACCGAGTTATTTTGTTCTGCATTTCTTTTTGCATAATCGCTCCCATTTTTTTTACATCATAGCAAATAAAGCGACAACACGCTGTCGTCCTTCTGCGTTATTCTATACTTACAAGAAGTAAAGTAAGGAGAAACTTTATGGAATATATATTGGGATACGGGGCAATGTTTATTATTTTTTTAGGCGGATATTTTATTTGTCCTATTAGATACCACCGCATTTATTTCTGGGGATTATTTTTAAGTTTTTCGTTATCTTTCTATGCAGAAATTATTAATAAACCCTATCGCTTAATGCGTATTTTGTCGGATTGTGGGTTACTGTAAAAATTTCGCCGCGTACGTGCGGACTGATACGTCTGCTTCCTACCGTGCGCGGCCCCTTTTGAAACAGGAGCAAAAATTTGATGTACTTTGTATAATAAATATTGCCCTGTTTTATTTAGCGACAATACGTTGTCGCTTAATTGTTTTATGCTTGTAACAGCAGGAAAATTTTAAAATTTTTTAAGGAGTTGTACCATATGCCAGAAATTAAGTGCCCGCATTGCGGACAAGTTTTTCAAGTGGACCAGTCCGGCTATGCCGATTTGTTAAGCCAAGTGCGCACGGCTGAATTTCATAAAGAGTTGGAAGCGCGCTCCGCGCAACTGGCCAAGGAGCAAGCCAGCGAAATTGCCGTTTTAAAGACCCAGGCGCAGGCCGATAAGCAAGAGGCCACCTCGGCTTACGAGCGGGAAATAACCGCTTTAAAGGCGCAAATTTCCGCCGCGCAAACCGCGCAGGAGTTGGCCGTCAGCCGTGCGGTGGAGGGGGAAAAGGACCGCTTAAACGATAAGGAAAAAGAACTTTTAGCGCTCCGCGCGCAACTGACCGACGCCCAGAACCAAATCCAGTTGCAAACCCAATCCTTAAAGGATAATTACGAAGTACAACTGAAAGCCAAGGACCAAGAAATTGCTTTCTACAAGGATTTAAAGGCCAAAATGTCAACAAAAATGCTGGGCGAAACGTTGGAAAAACACTGCGAAATTGAGTTCAACCGCCTGCGCGCGACGGGCTTTCAAAATGCGTATTTTGAAAAGGACAACGACGCCCGCACCGGTAGCAAGGGAGATTATATCTTCCGCGAGCAAACCGCCGACGGCGTGGAATTTATTTCCATTATGTTTGAAATGAAGAACGAAATGGACACCACCGCCACCAAGCATAAAAACGAGGATTTTTTCAAGGAGTTGGACAAGGACCGCAACGAAAAGGGGTGCGAATATGCGGTGCTGGTTTCTCTGTTGGAGGCCGACAACGAACTGTACAACACGGGCATTGTAGATGTGTCTTACAAATATCCCAAAATGTACGTCATCCGCCCGCAATTTTTTATTCCGATGATTACGCTGCTGCGCAACGCGGCGCTGAACTCGGCGGACTACCGCCGCCAACTGGCCGAAGTAAAGAACCAAAATTTGGATATCTCGCACTTTGAGGACGACATCAACGAATTTAAGGCCAAATTCGGGCGCAATTACCAGTTAGCCAGCGACAAGTTCAAAAAAGCCATTGAGGAAATTGATAAAACCATTGACCACCTGCAAAAGACCAAGGATGCGCTGTTATCCTCGGAAAATAACCTGCGGTTAGCCAATGATAAGGCGCAAGATTTAACCGTTAAAAAACTGGTTAAAAAGAACCCGACAATGGCTCAAAAGTTTGCGGATTTAGCCGCCAATAAACCCGCTGATACGGATAATAGCCCGGCCTTAAACTAGCCGCCTTTATGACACCGCCCCGCGCCCTTCCCGCGCGGGGTATTCTATTTACATTGACAAGCAACTCCCGTTTACTTACAATGTTTTATACGGCGCTCCGTGTAAGAAGCGCCGCGTAAAACGATGACAGCCACCATTATTTTTATTTTATTTATCGTGTGTTCCCTGCTTCTTTTGCCTTGGGGGCGGAAGTTTGGGGGGAAACGTTACCGCAACTGGTACTATCCCGTTTGGACGTTTTTATATGCGGGAAGTGTGGTGTATTTAGCCTTTTTGTGCCGCACGCCCAAGCCGGGCTTGGTACTTCGTATGGAAGTGCTGAAAATTTACCGCTTGGCGGCGCATTGCTTGCTAAAAGACGGAACTGTTTCCGCCAATGTGTGCCACAATGTCTTGCAAACGCGGAACAATGTATTTAAAATCTCCCAAAACGCCCCACTGCAAGATATGGTTTTAAACATCGTTTTCTTTTTACCTCTTGGGTTTTTACTGCCGTTTTTGTGGAAGAAATGCACTTGGTGGAAAACGCTTATCCTCGGCACGCTGGTTTCCGGCTTAATTGAGGGATTACAGGCCTATACGCGTTTGGGCGTGTGCGATATAGACGATGTGCTAAATAACGCGCTGGGGGCCCTTTTAGGCTACTTTTTGGCCAAATGGGCCGTGCTGCTTTATAAGGAGGACCCCACCCAATGAAAACTTTTATATCCGCCGCTTTTAAAGAAATTGTCCGGCTGACGGCGCGCATTTTGCACCTGCCGGAGCAGTTCGTTTGTTTCTTATATGTGGGCACTTTGAATACGGCGTTTGCATACAGCCTGTATGTGATTTTTGTGTGGATTGGGTTTAACTATATTTTCGCGCCGCTTTGCTCCACCGTTTTGGGGGTGCTGTTCAATTTTAAAACCATTGGCGGAATCGTATTCCAAAGCCACAATAACGCGCTGTTGGGGAAATTTTTTGGCGTGTATGGGGTGGTTTATTTGTGCAACGTGGCGGGGCTTAAAATACTGTCCGCTATGGGGCTTAACTTATATGTGGCGGGGGCAATTTTGATATTGCCGCTTGCAATGCTTGGCTTTATACTTAATAAAAAGTTGGTGTTTCATAAATGAAGAAGAAAATTTCTATTATTTCCAGCGCGTTTAACGAGCAGGAAAACGTATGGGAACTCTACAAGCAGGTAAAGGCTGAAATGGCCAAATACGCGGATAAATACGACTACGAACAGTTGGTATTGGATAACGCCTCTACCGACGGCACGCTGGATGAATTGCGCAAAATTGCCGCGCAGGACCCGCATTTTAAGGTCATTGCCAACGCCCGTAACTTTGGGCACATCCGTTCGCCCTATTACGGCATTTTGCAATGCAATGGGGACGCGGTTATCTATATGGCGTCCGACTTGCAGGACCCGCCCGCGCTCATTGGGCAATTTTTAGCCAAATGGGAGGAAGGGTTTAAAGTAGTTCTGGCGCAGAAAACGCAGAGCAAGGAATCCGTTTTATTTTTTACTGTGCGGCGTTTTTATTATTGGCTGCTTAATTTGCTTAATGATTCTGGCGCGCAACTGCCCGCCAACTGCACAGGCTGCGGACTGTACGATAAATGCGTGGTAGCGGAACTTCGCCGCTTAAATGACCCCTACCCGTATTTGCGCGGGCTCGTGTGCGAACTGGGCTATAAGCGCGCCTTGGTGCCGTTTGTTCAGCCCACCCGCAAACGCGGGTTTACCAAAAATAATTTTTACACACTCTATGACAATGCGATGATTGGATTTACCAATCACTCCAAGGTGCCCCTGCGCCTGGCCGCAATGGGCGGCTTTGTATTGGGGGGGATTAGTTTGGCCTTGGCGTTTGTCTATTTGGTGTTAAAACTGCTGTATTGGGACAAATTCCCTATGGGCACGGCTCCTATCTTACTGGGAGTGCTGTTCTTTTCCTCGGTGCAACTCTTTTTTATCGGTATCATCGGCGAGTACATCGGGGCCATTTTAACCCAAGTGTTGAAGCGTCCGCTAGTGATAGAAAAGGAGCGCATTAATTTTAAATAACCTATAAATAAATTCTTGCGAAACTATCACAAAAAAACGCCCCGGGATATTAGTTACCCCGGGACGTTTTACATTGTACAGACTTGTTATTGCGCGGTAGCCGGCTCTTCTACGTGGAAGTTTTGGAGTTGGTCGTCATTCGTTGCAAACGGACTGGCCTCCTCGGTGGCTACCTGCTCTTGATGTTTGGCGAACTTATTTTTGATAGCGATATTCCACTCTGTGCTCTTGTTTTCATATTCGCTATTCAATTTTTTAAGAGTCGCGTTCCTAGAGTTTGCATCCTTGATGTCATACGCACTCAAAAAGCGCGGGATAAAGGAATCAAAGAACGCAGTTGCTTCGGCAGATTTGTCCGACAAGCCATACTGCTCAAAGGCAATAATCCAGTTTGATTTTTCCAAAGCCAAGGTCATCTCGGCTTGGGCTTTTGACTGGTCGGCAACTTCTTCGCCCAACAGTTCCAATTTCCTATCTACTTTGTCTTTTACTTCAAGCAAACGGGAATTGAGTAATTCATACGCCTCTTCCTGCTGTTTCTGCTTGGCGGCAGACGAATCATTGCTGCGCAAGGAAGCGATAATCTTGTTTAAATACTCGTCATACCAAGCGCCCATTTGTTTCAGTTCTGCCGCAGAAACATACGGTTTGTAACTTTCCAAGGTAACGCGTTTTTGCACCATTACCTCTTCGGTTTGTGCCTTTATAATGTTATCAAGGGCCTTTTGGGTCTTTACTTTATTGCCCTCGCCGGAAGCGCGGTTAAAGTTTACACTGACCGCTTGATACTGCAAGCGTTTCTTTAAGGGGGTAGTAACATACATATTGTCTATTACGCCCAAGTTGCCTAAGGCTTCGCGCCCGAAAATAATCGGAGAGCCCATTAACATACCTTCGCGGGATTCCTTTTCTGCACCGGTTACGGTTTCGTAGGCGTCCATTTGCTTGGTGTTATAGTCTTGGCCTTCGGCTTTGAGTTGGGCCAAAAGTTCTTCTTGGTTTTTTTCGTCCTGTTTAAGTTTGGCCGGGTCGTAGGCGCCCTCGTATTTGGGTTTAGCCATTTCCGCTTTTACTTCTTGTTCGCCTTTACCCGTAATGTGGCCCATTACTAACGGATAGGTTGTATAGTCCGCTCCGGCTAACCCGCCGAAGAAGATAAGGTTTCCAGCCACGCCCTGCGCAAAGGAACTGGTTTTCAGCCAAGCCTTGCCCATACTCCAAGCAAAGCGCGGGTTGGTAACAAATTCCGTGGCAAAGGCTTTTGTCGGCAGTAAGCGCGGCATAAACGAATCCAAGAACTTATTATTATAGTTGGCAATTCTAAAATATTGCTGGCCTACTTGTTCCGCCCATTGGCCGTTGGCAAGCATTTGCGCCGGGAATTTAACAGCCCCCGGGATAGAAAGCGGGTCAACGGTGGTCAAGGCAGAAGCACGGCTCATTGCCGGGGCCACCACTACATCCGTGCTAAACAGTTCGTTGCCCGGTTTACCCAATTTAGTCAAATTCCACCAAGAGGATTCCGTTGCCATACCCGTGGCACCCGGTTGGCTGGCCAGCACCGGCATTTTATCCGAACCGTACACCGGCATCCTAATATTTACCCAACCGTCAAACGCTCCGGATTTGGCCGCATCTTCGGACATACCCATCATACGGGAATAAGCCCGTGCGGCGCGCAGTTCCGGCACCGTCAAATGCAACCAAGGATACATACCCTCGGATTTTTGCATCCCTTGGATACCGTGGTTCATTAAGCGCAACATATCGTAATCCTTTACGCCGCCTTGCAACGAAGCCAGTCTGCCCGTAAAGTTTACCGTGCCCACATTTTGTGTGCCGCCGGGCAATACTTGGTAAAAATCTACGCCAACAAGTTCGCGGTTAGGATTCATACCTACCCAACGTTTCGGGTTCCAGCGGGAATATTCGTTCTGCAAAACGCGCATAGACGAACGCCCAGGCTGTGCAATGACTTTCGTTTGTACAACCGGGGCAACACCTTCGCCCATTTTGGACGGAAGCGTAGTTGCCGGCGCCTTGCCTTTTTCAATATAGCGTACCGACATAATAACGTTATTGTTAACAGCCTTGGACGTGTAAGACGCCAACCGCCCGGCTTTGGTCAGTTCCACGCGGAAAGTCAAAAGCGCACGGCCTTTATTGGATTTGGCTGCTGCGTTAAGGGCCTTCGGCAAGGCAAGCATTGCGCCACGTGCAAAGCGGAAAGCTTGGCTGACCGTTTGAAAAATGGCTCCGGCATATACCCACAAAATAGCATCTCCCACGAACCAGAAGAACGCCGTGGCGTTTTCCTTATCCACTTTGGCTTGGTTTAAACCGTTGTGTTGGGCTATTTCCACCCAGCGGCCTTTGGAAGTATATATATACCCATAAACCATACGGATAGAACCGTCCGGGTTTTGCATCATATTGCCGCTGTTTGCGGGCGCAATGGCGGGGATAGAAGTCTTGGGGTCGTTGGCAACAACAAGGCCTTTTTCTCCGGGTTCAATAAGCCCTTTCACGCCCGCAATGGCTGTGGTCCCGTTATTGGTAATTTCCTCCAATTTTAACGGGTCCGTAGCAAATTGGTTGTAAATGTCAGCCAGTTTGTCAGCCAAGGCTTGCATTTGTTTGGAATCCAAACCGTAATCCTTATAATAGGAACTTTGCAACGGTTCATACAAATCAGCCGCGCGGCGGGCAAAGGTTTGGCGCAAGGCAAATTCGCCTTTACTCATTTTATCGCCAGCTTGGTTGCCCATTAACACGGAGGCCGCTTCCAGCGCGATTACACGCGTGGAAAGGGAGTAAACCTTCGGGTCGGAAAAGTTTTTGAAGAACTGCATTGTATTATTCCATTTTTGCGACCCGCGCGCTTCTTGGCGGGCATCATCCACCACGCCCGCAATAATCTGGTTTACCACCGCGGCATTGTCCGACTTAAAATCAGTTTCCTTGGCGCCTTTGTCAAACTTTTTGACCAATATGCCCGTGGAAAGAGGGTCATTAAGCAAGGTATATTTGGTGGCATAGTCCGCCAACGCCAAAACATCTTGGAAGTTTTCGTCATCTGCTTTAAGGCCTTTTTGAGCGGCGGCGCCCATTTCTTTAATATATCTATTTTGAAGGTTTGCAAAATGGCTAGGAGGCAAGACCGATTGGTAATTAGGCGCGGGCGAGAAAATTTTTGCCCCGTCCAAACCGGTTTTAATATACTGTTTGTCATATACTTTGCCATCGGCCGCAGGTTGGTTTTGCTTGGTAAGGAGCGGGTCCTTTATACCCATAGCCTTGAAATAGTTATGCACTTTAAGCATAGCAATACGCAAAGACCCCACCGCCATAGTACGCACCATAGTATCGTGCGGTTGGGCAGAGAGGGTTACTTCCCGGTAGGCCATACGCAAATAGACGTCCTTTAAATCTTGGTTGAACTGCGCCAAGGCGGACGCGTCCATACTGCCGCTTTGCGCCATTTGCTGCATATAATCTACCGTATTGCCCAAAGCTTCGGCAGCATAGACCGTATTCATTAAATAGTTATCGTTGGGATTGCCCATTGGGTCAATGAACTCACCCATATTTTGAAGTGTCAGTTCATCTTTGGACAAAAGTTCCAAAACGTCATTTTTCGGCCGCTTAATGGAAAACACCGGTACGGGCGACGCCACATAGGTAGCATCCCGCGCAACCACTCTCCCGGAGCGAAGGTCTTGTTGGTAAGCCTCGGAGGCTTTTCTTGCCGCCGCTTGCGCTTCCCTTTTCTCTCTGGTCTCTTGTTGCGTGGCTTGCTGGTCTTTTAAGCGGTGCAATTCCACCAATGCGTTTTTACGTTGAACCCACGTCAACTTTCTGTTTTCATAGCGTTTGGTGGCATTGTTAATCTTGGTTTGCAGTTGTTTATCCGCCGCTTGGGACACCGCCGCCCCTACATTAGGGCGGGTGGACGTACCCGCTTTAGCCTTTTGGGAAGGCGCACGACGAGCCTGTGCCCACGCCGAGGGGGTGGGAAGAATACAATTTAAAGCAAATACTACGGCAAGTACACGGCAGAGAAAAGATTGCATAGAACGCTCCTTATATAATAGACCTAGTTATATTGTACCGCTTTTTTATGTTTTTTCCAGGGGACAAAGGGCCCACCCGGACGGGGACCAAAAGACCTATATCATATATAGGCCCGGTACTTTTTATCTTTTATATTATAATACAAATATAAGGTTTATGGAGGGGCTTTTTGTACAATGCAAAGTTCCGTTGTTATGTGTTATAATAAAAGGGTACTATAAACTCTTGGCGGAGAATAGTCTCATTATGGGGGAACCCCCTCATTTTCTCGTTTATCCAATCTCTCTACCAACTGTTTCATAACGTAGCCCTTTTGATAGGCTTGTTATAAATTCTTAATTTCGTACAATGAACTTACGGGCGTGCCCGTTTAACATTTTTATATAGGAGTTTGCTATGAAAGTACTTTTGCTGGCAGGTGGCCTTGGTACCAGACTGGGGGAGGAAACCTCTATCCGCCCCAAACCGATGGTAGAAATCGGCGGGTATCCCATCATTTGGCATATTATGAAATTATACACGCACTATGGGCTGACGGATTTTGTTATCCTGTGCGGGTACAAGAGCGAAGTCATCAAAGAATACTTTGTAAATTACTATACCAACAATTCCGATGTTACGATAGACTTTAAAACCAATAAAATTGACGTGCATATGAACCGCTGCGAACCGTGGAAGGTTACCCTTTTATATACGGGGCGCAACGCGCTGACGGGCTCCCGTATTAAGCAGGCACGCAAGTTTGTGGGCGATGAACCCTTTATGCTGACGTACGGGGACGGAGTTTCCGACGTGGATATTAATAAGTTGTTAGACTGCCATAAAAAATCGGGCAAATTGGTAACCTTAACGGCCGTCCAGCCCACAGGCCGCTTTGGCGCGCTTAATATTGAGCCCAGCGGCACCATTTCCCGCTTTCAGGAAAAACCGGTAGGGGACGGCGCGTGGGTCAATGGGGGCTTTTTCGTTTGTGAGCCCCAGGCGTTTGACTACATCCCGGAAGGGGACAATATTATGTGGGAGCGCGAACCGCTCACGCAACTGGCCAAAGAAAGCCAATTAAACGCTTATAAGCACTACGGCTTTTGGCATCCGATGGATACCCTGCGCGATAAAATTGAACTCAATGAACAATGGACCAACGGAAAGGCTCCGTGGAAAGTGTGGGAGGATTAACTATGTGGAGCGATACCTATAAGGGCAAACGCGTTTTACTCACTGGGCACACGGGCTTTAAAGGTTCGTGGCTGGCCTTGTGGCTTACCCAGTTGGGGGCCCAAGTCTGCGGGTACGCTTTAAAACCCAATACTACGCCCTCTATGTTTACGGCGCTGGATATTGAGCATAAAATTGCCAAAAACGTCTTTGGCGATATTTTGGACAGAACCCTTTTGAATAAAACCTTTGAGGAATTTCAGCCGGAAATCGTTTTCCACTTGGCGGCCCAGCCTTTGGTGCGTCTGTCGTACGCGGAGCCGGTGCTTACCTACGAAACCAACGTAATGGGAACCTTAAATGTATTGGAAGCGGCGCGCAAAACCGCCTCGGTTAAAGCCTTTGTAAACATTACTACCGATAAATGCTACGAAAATAAAGAAGTCGCCCGCGGCTACAAAGAAGATGAGCCGATGGGGGGATATGATATGTATTCTTCCTCTAAGGGATGCGTAGAAATTTTATCCTCGTCTTACCGCCGCAGTTTCTTGCAGGACGGCTATGCCTTGGCTACCGCCCGCGCGGGGAACGTAATCGGCGGGGGCGATTGGGCGGCGGACCGTTTACTGCCTGATTGCGTGCGCTCCATAGAGGCGGGCAAAACCATAGAAATACGCAACCCGCACGCCACGCGCCCGTGGCAGCACGTTTTGGAACCGCTTTCCGGCTATCTGTTACTGGGGCATTTGCTCTATACTAAGGGGCGTGAATACGCCGAAGGCTTCAACTTTGGCCCGAAGGCGGACAGCGTTTTAACCGTGGCCGAGGTAGCCAAACTGGCGGTAAAGTATTACGGAAAAGGCGAAGTGGTGGTGCATAAAAAGGATAACCTGCACGAAGCCAACCTGCTGATGCTGGATATCACCAAGGCCAAGGAACGCCTGGGCTGGACGCCCACCTATACGGCGGAAGAAGCCGTGGAAAAGAGCGTGATTTGGTACAAACAATTTTATGAAGGTAAACCGATGTACGATTTTACCTTACAGCAGATTAACGAGTATATGGAGAAGATGCAATGGAAAAAGAATTAAGAGCAGCTGTCCAAGCGGCGGCGGCCAAGTATTTTGACGAAATTTACGGTGCTAAAAAGGATTTATCTTATATCCCGGCTTCGGGCAAATTGTTGGACAAACAGGACCTCGCCAATATGATTGACGCCACGCTTGATATGTGGCTGACGGCGGGCCGTTTTAATGACCAGTTTGAAAAGGATTTTGCGGCCTTTTTGGGCGTAAAATTTGCTTTATCCACCAATTCCGGCTCCTCGGCCAATTTGCTGGCCTTATCTGCCCTTACCTCTTATAAACTGGGCGAAAGACGGCTTAAAAAGGGTGACGAAGTGATTTCCGTGGCCGCAGGCTTTCCGACTACGGTCAACCCGATTATCCAGCAGGGGTTAATCCCCGTGTTTGTGGACTGCGAAATCGGCACTTATAACATTGACGTCAAACAAATTGAAGCGGCCCTTTCGCCCAAAACCAAGGCTATTTTCCTGGCGCACACGTTAGGGAATATGTTTGATATGGATGCCATTATGGATATCTGCAAAAAGCACAATTTGTGGCTGATTGAAGACTCCTGCGATGCCTTGGGTGCCGAGTGGAACGGCAAAAAGGCAGGTACGATTGGGCACATCGGCACATATAGTTTTTACCCGGCCCACCATATGACGATGGGCGAAGGCGGCGCCGTGGTTACCAACGACCCACAACTCTACCGCATTATTTTATCGTTCCGCGATTGGGGCCGCGACTGCTGGTGCAAACCGGGCGTGGATAACACCTGCAAAAACCGCTTTAATATGCAACTGGGGCACTTGCCCTTTGGCTACGACCACAAATATACTTATTCCCATATTGGCTTCAACTTAAAAATTACCGACTGGCAGGCCGCTTTGGGTGTAAGCCAACTGAAAAAATTGCCCGGCTACCTGCAAAAACGCACCCAAAACGCCGCCTATTTAATGAACAAACTGGCGGACCTTTCCGATGTGCTTATTTTGCCCAAGGTGGACGACAAGGTAAAACCCTCTTGGTTCGGTTTCCTGATTTCCGTCAAGCCCGAAGCCAAATTTACTAAGCAACAGTTGGTGGAATACTTGGAAAAGAACGGCGTGGGAACCCGCCAATTATTTGCGGGCAACCTCTTGCGCCAGCCCTTAATGGTGGAAAACGACGTAGCCTTGCGTATCGGCGCAGGTGCGCTGCAAAACTCGCGCGATTTGACAGAAGCCGACTATCAAAAACTGCCCAATACGGACTTTATTATGAACAATACCTTTTGGGTGGGCGTTTTCCCGCGGTTAGGGGAAAAGGAATTGGACAAGACCTCGCGCCTAATTCACGAATTTGCCGCCCAACATAAATAGCGTATGAAAAAACAACTTTTGCTGACCGGGGGAAACGGGTTTATCGGTAAGAACATACGGGAGAGTTTTCTCGCCCAAAAGTATGATATTACCGCCCCGCGCAGCAGCGAACTCAATTTGGCCGATACCGAAGCCGTGGATAATTACTTTAAAACGCACCAATTTGATGCGGTCATCCACGCCGCGGTAAAGCCCGGACACCGCAATGCCAAGGACCCGACTAACCTGCTCTACACCAACTTGCGGATGTTTGAAAACCTGGCCCGGCATACGGACCGCTTTGGCCGCCTGATTAACCTGGGCAGCGGTGCGGTATATGACACCGCCGCAGATAACCGCCAAGTAACCGAGGACCAAATTGGCTTGCGTATGGGCAAAGATGACCATAGTTTTTGCAAATATGTAGTGCATAAACGCCTTGAACACATCAAAAACGCGGTGGACTTAAATATTTTTGGTATCTTCGGCAAGTACGAGGATTGGGAAATCCGTTTTATTTCCAATGCTTGCTGTAAGGCCCTTTTTGATATGCCCATTACCTTGCGTCAAAACAGGCGTTTTAGTTACCTCTACGCACCGGACTTAATGCCCGTGCTGGATTACTTTATAGCACACGAACCGAAGTTCAAGTGCTATAACGTCGTGCCCGATGCGGAAACCGAACTCTTGCAAGCCGCGAAAACGGTTTTGGAAGTTAGCGGTAAGGACTTGCCCATAAAGGTAGCCCACGCGGGCTATGGCCTTAATTACTCGGGCTCCAACGCCCGCTTAAAGACCGAAATTCCGGGGCTTGCGTTTACCCCGCTAAAAGAGGCCGTTTCGGCCCTGTACGGCTATTACCAAGACCATAAAGCCACACTAAACCCGGATTTATTACGAACAGATAAATAGGAGTACCCTATGAACAATTTAGAAAAAAAGATGTTAAATATCTTACTGGATTTAAAAGCCAATCACCACGTTATCGGCATTAAGGCAGAGTTTGAAGCCGAAGGCACGCGTATGGAAGAAGCCCTGCGCCTAAAAGAAGTTGTAACCAAGGCCGGGCTGGATTTAATTATTAAAGTAGGCGGCTGTGAGGCCATTAAAGATATGTTTGATGCGCGCACGATTGGCGTAAAGGGCATTGTTGGCCCGATGATTGAAACGCCCTACGCAATGAGCAAATACGTAAAGGCCACGCACTTTGTGTTCCCGGAAGAAGAACGCCAGGAAATGGAATTTTTTATTAACGTAGAAACCATCACCGGGGCGGAAAATTTGGACGCAATGATGGCCCGCCCGGAATTTAAGGAACTCGCGGGCGTGGTGTTGGGCCGCGTGGATATGACGGGCTCTATGGGCCTCACGCGCGAGGACATCAACTCCGAAGCCATTTTTAAAATGGCCGAAACGATGAGCGCCAAAATGCAAAAAGCAGGCAAAAAAATGGTAATCGGCGGGGGCGTATCCGCGCACTCGCTGCCGTTCTTTGCCCGCCTGCCGCAAGGGGCTTTAACCAAGTTTGAAACGCGCAAAATTATTTTTGACGCCCAAGCCGCCATTAAGGACCCCAACGCCGACAAAGGCATTTTAAAGGCCGTAGGCTTTGAACTGATGTGGCTTAAAAACAAGCGCGATTTTTACGGGATGATTTACCGCGAGGACGAACAGCGCCTGACAATGCTGGAAGCCCGCTACAAAAAATTAATTGAAGAAGCCGGCGGCCAATTTTAAGGTCTTCACCTATGATTAAAACCTCGGATTATTTAGTTAAAAAGTTGGAAGCGTTAGGCGTGGACACCGCCTTTATGGTGTCCGGCGGCGGCGCAATGCACTTGGACGATAGTTTTGGCAAAAGCCAAAAAATCCGCCTGATTTGCAACCATAACGAACAAGCCTCCTCTATGTGCGCCGAAGGCTACGCGCGCGCCAACCAAAAATTGGCCGTAGCGTGCGTAACCACGGGCCCGGGGGGGCTAAACTGCTTAAACGGTCTTTTTGGCTCGTGGACGGACAGTGCGCCCGTGCTGTTTATTTCCGGCCAAGTAAAATATACCACTACCTTGGCTTCGTGCCCGGATATCCCCTTGCGCCAACTGGGCGACCAAGAGGTAAACATTATCCGCGTGGTTACGCCGCTGACCAAATTTGCCAAAATGGTTACCGACCCTTACGACATTGACGCCGCCATAGAGGAAGCCGTTTTTCAGGCGACCACCGGCCGCCCGGGCCCGGTGTGGCTGGATATTCCGCTAAACGTGCAGGCCGCGCCGATTGACGAAACCAAACTCAAAAAGTTTGTCCGCCCGGCGGGAAAAGCGGCTGACATTTCGGACCTAGTCCGCCAAGCGGCAGAACTCTTAAAAAACGCTAAACGCCCAGTACTTGTGGCCGGGAACGGAATTCGCTGTGCGGGAGCGCAAGCGGACCTGCGCGCGTTTTTGGATAAAACCCAAATCCCCGTATTGGGCACGTTTAACGGTTTTGATTTAATTCCGTCCGATGACCCGCTGTTTGCGGGCCGTATCGGCACGGTGGGCCAGCGCGCGGGCAATTTTGCGCTGCAAAACGCCGATGTGGTGCTGTGCGTAGGTACGCGCAACAACATCCGCCAAGTAAGTTATAATTGGGAAAATTTTGCTAAAAACGCTAAAAAAATCGTGGTGGATATTGACCCTGCCGAACTAAAAAAGCCGACGGTGCGCCCGGATTTGCCCATTTGCGCTGACGCGGGGGATTTTCTGCGGCAAGTAACCGCGCAAGTTGGACTGCTTGATATCGCCCCGTGGCGCGAATACTGCCGCCAAATGCGCGCCAAATATCCGCCCCTGCGGGAGTTTTCCATTAATCCGGCTGACAAAGTTCACCCGTATCTCTTTATGGAAAAATTGAGCCAAATCCTCCCGCCCAAAAGCCGCGTAGTGGCCTCCAATGGTACGGCCTGCGTGGCGTTTTTCCAAGCGTTTGAAAGCAAGGCGGGGGAACGGCTGTTATTAAACTCCGGCGACGCTTCTATGGGTTATGGCCTGCCCGCGGCTATCGGCGTATGCGCCGCCAGTAACCGCCAGAACGTTATCTGCTTGGAAGGCGACGGCAGTATTATGATGAATTTGCAAGAGTTGCAAACCGTAAAAACCAATAAGTTGCCGCTTAAAATTTTTGTGCTGAAAAATGGGGAATATATTTCCATTATCCAAACCCAGCGCAACTTTTTTAACGGGCGGCTGACGGGATGCAACGTGCAAAGCGGGGTAGAAGTGCCGGACTTTGTAAAAGTAGCCGAAGCCTTTGGCCTGCCCGCCGTGCGCATTAATAAAAACAGCGAATTGGCCGATAAATTACAGCAGGTATTGGCAATGCACGGCCCCGTGGTGTGCGAAGTGGACTGCACCGAAAATTACACCTTTGCGCCGAAACTTTCCGCGCGCAAACTGCCTGACGGCACGATGATTAGCCCGTCCTTGGAAGATATGTATCCGTTCCTGGACCGCAAAGAAATGGAAGAAAATACCATTAAATGAAAACCGTTATTCTTACCGGGGGGACCGGCTATTTAGGCAAACACTTATCGGCGGCATTACAGGCGGAGGGGTATAATACCCTTTGCCTGCGCCGCGCGTTTTCGGACGAACAGGCCGAAGCGTTGTTTACCAAACAACCCGTGTTTGCCGTTATCCATTTAGCCACCTGCTATGGCAGGAACGGGGAGAATATGGCCCAACTGGCCGAAGGCAATTTGCTGTTCCCGTTAAAGGTGCTTCACCTGGCCATAAAGCATAAAGTAAAAGCCTTCCTAAATACCGATACGATTTTAACGCGTTTTCTCAATCCGTATGCGCTGTCTAAGGCGCAATTTGCGGAGTGGCTAAAACTATACGCAGATAACATCACGGCGGTAAATATCCGGCTGGACCATTTTTACGGTCCGTTTGATACGCCCAACAAGTTTATTGCGTTTCTGTTTAAAAGTTTCCGCGATAACGTGCCTGAACTGAACTTGACGGAAGGCGCGCAGACACGGGATTTTACTTATATAGATGATGTGGTAAACGCGTATCTGTGTATCTTAAAACATACAGATGAATTTCCGCGCGGAAAGGTAACCGCCTTTGAGGTGGGCACCAACCGCAAAACAAGCATAAAAGATTTAGTCTTACTGGTTCAGCGTGCCTGCGGCAACACAACTACGCGCCTAAACTTTGGCGCCGTACCTTACCGCAAGAACGAACAACTGGACTACGAAGTGGATACCGCCGCTTTAAAAGCCTTGGGCTGGCAAGCGCGCGTATCCTTGCAAGATGGTTTAAACAAAATAGCACAAGGGGAGAAAAAATGAAATATTTAATTACAGGCGGTTGCGGTTTTTTGGGTTCTAATATTGCTTCGGCGTTACTGGCCGAAAAGCAGGACGTTTATATTATTGATAACTTATCCCGCGTGGGTTCGGATAAAAACTTATCTTGGCTCCAAGAGCAAGGCTCCTTCCGCTTTGCAAAACTAAACACGTGGGATTTTCAGGCCGTAAGTAATTTTATTAAAGAGGTCCAGCCGGACATTATTTTCCACTTGGCCGGGCAAGTGGCTATGACTACTTCTATCGCAAACCCGCGCCTGGACTTTGAAACCAACACCTTGGGAACCTTTAACGTATTGGAAAGCGTCCGCCAGTTTGCGCCGCATTGCGGGGTGATTTACTCCTCCACCAATAAGGTGTATGGGGATTTGGAACAATATACTTATATTGAAAAGGAGACCCGCTATATTTGCGAACAATACCCGAACGGTTTTGACGAAAAAATCACCTTGGATTTTCACTCCCCGTACGGTTGCTCCAAGGGCGCGGCCGACCAGTATATGCTGGACTATTCCCGCATTTTCGGCTTAAAAACCGCGGTCTTCCGCCACTCGTCTATGTACGGCAGCCGCCAGTTTGGCACCTTTGACCAAGGGTGGATTAGTTGGTTCTGCCAACAAGCCGTTAATACGGTAAAAGACCCCGCCACGCGCTTTACCATCTCCGGCAACGGCAAGCAGGTGCGCGATGTGTTGCACGCCGACGATATGGTCGCGCTGTATCTTTCCGCGGCCAAACATATTAACGAGATTAAAGGCCAATCCTTTAATATTGGCGGCGGGATGCAAAACAGTTTATCCCTGCTGGAACTTTTTGCCTTTTTGGAAAAAGAACTTAACATCAAATTGCACTATACGCAACTGCCCCCGCGCGAAAGCGACCAAAAGATTTTCGTGGCCGATATCGCCAAGGCCTCGCGCCTGTTAAACTGGACGCCGAAAGTAGATAAAGAGTCCGGCATCCGCCGTATGTTAGAGTGGGTAAAAAATTCTTAAATCAAGGGAAAACAATTATGTTAAAAAACAAATTAGAAATCATTATTCCAACATATAATAGACAACATCTACTGGCTCAAACTTTAACCCAATTATTGGATGACAAATCCCCGATTAAAGATATAAATATTCTCGTGTTGGATAATAACTCTTCTGATAATACCCCAAATTATATTGAGAAAATAAAGAAAACACATTCCAATATTTCTTATATAAGAAATCATTATAATTTAGGAATTGGCGGAAATATTGCTAGGGCTTTAGAGTATGCTTCAAAAGAGTATGTTTGGTTACTAGGTGATGATGATATTATCTTTTTGGATGCTTGGCCCGAAGTTGAAAAAGCCATACAAAAAGGTGAAAAAGTTATTTGTGCCGCAAATTATAACTTGCAAAACGGAGAAGAAAAAAGTATTCCAGCCTTACTTTTACAAATGAGTTTTGTTTCTTGTAATATTGTGCATACTTCTCTATTTACTAATACGGAAATGGCAAATATTGTAAATAATATTTACACTTTATTTCCACACATACCACCTATTATAACCTACATCAACAATGGCTATATTCCATATTTATTACAAAAACCATTAGTTACTAATGGTATGAAACAAACTACAGATACTTCTTATATTAGAGGTTATGATAACACCGAACTTTACTTAAAACAAAGATCTATGAGTTGGATAGTTGGGTGGGCTAATGTTATTGCCCAAATATCTAACAAAAAATTACAGCAACAATGTATGGCCCGTAGTATAATTGCGATACATGGAAGTTGGGGTGAATTCAATAGGTGCATATTTTCGTGGTATATTTCCAAAGGTAATTTTTTGCCAGCCCTTGAAGTTACTCGTGTCTTACCTTTCTGGAGAAAAATATTTTTATGGATTTCTGTTTCCATATATCAGCAAAAAGAAAATAATGCTTGGTATATTTTCTTTTTTGGTATCAAAACAAAAATATGGGTTTCGCATAAATAGTTAGTATGAAATTAAACAGTTCAATACAATGCATTCTTATCACCTACAATCGCAAGGAACAGTGTAAAAAAACCTTGGAAACTATTTTGTCCGGTAATTCGCCGCTAAAAGATTTGCCTCTCACGGTTTTAGATAACGCCTCTACGGACGGTTCAAGCGAGGTAATAGAAATTTTTGCCAAGAAATTTGCAAATGTTACCCATATCCGCCACCCGAAAAATATCGGCGGTAATGCCAATATCACCCGCGCCTACGAAATGGCCACGGCCTCTTATGTGTGGGTAATGTGTGATGACGACGAATATGATTTGACAAATTGGCACGAGTTGGAGTTGGCTCTTAAAAACAACCCTCCTGCGATCGTGGTTGCAAACTACAACTCGCCGGAAAAGGGGGTTCAATATCTATTTAAGCAACTTTCGTTTGTCCCTGCGGCTATATATAGAACTGACTTAATAACCCCTGATGTACTTATGAATATGTACTTTAACATTTCTAATATGTTTCCGCAGTTGGCAGTGGCCGCAGCCGCCATCAATACGGGGGATAAATTGCCGATTTTACAAAAACCTTTGGTAACTATGAAATTGAATCCCGGTAACGATTCTTATGTTAGAGGAGCCAAAAAAGTTAATCAAGTACATCCTTTACTCAAAAATATGTTTTGGGCGAAAGGCTATTTAAGTTCTATCCCAATGTTACAAAGATCGGATTACCGTCAAAAATGTTCTTTTTTTGCCAATGCCGAAAATGAAAATTTCTATAATTTCTGTGGTCGTTATATGGCAGACGGAAAAGGTTTATTCTACACCTATTTTGAAGGCATCCACTTATCCAATGGATGGGGAAAATTAGCCTTTGCTTTATTGGCACCGTTTGCCTTTTGCTGTTCGTTTTTTAAGGACGAAAAAGGATTAAATATTCGCCTATTTGGCCATATAAAAACAAGAATATGGAAATTCAAACTCAACTAGAAATCATTATTCCCACTTATAATCGTAAGCCGTATATCAAGCATACCTTGGAGCAATTAACCGCGCCAAACAGCCCGGTTAAGGATTGTTCCATAACAGTTTTGGATAATGCTTCTACGGACGGTTCCAGCGAGATTATTGCGGAATTTGCCAAAAAATTTACCAATATCACACATATCCGCCACCATAAAAATATTGGCGGAAATGCTAATATCACCCGCGCTTACGAAATATCCACCACACCCTATGTGTGGGTAGTTTGCGATGACGATTCCTTTAAATGGGGAGCCTGGCCCGAAATAGAAGCGGCATTAGAAACGGGAGAATATGACTTGCTCCTTACCCGCAAAGACGATTTGCAAGGCACAAGCGACATCGCAAAAATAGTCCGCCAATGTACCTTTGTTCCGGCGGGAATTTACCGCACCAGTATTATTACAAACGGCGTATTAATGAATATGTATAACAATATTCCCAATATGTTCCCGCATTTGGCCTTAATTTGTGAGATTTTAAATAAAAAAGGACGTATTTTCTTGCCCCAAGGGGAAATAATGGATAAATGTACATTGGATGTTGTTTTTTCTGGGGATGATTGGAATACGCGCGGCTCGGAAAAGAGTTATATTCCTTCGTCGGCGCGCAATATGTTTTGGACGGTAGGTTTTTTAAATTCCTTGCAAATGATAGAAGACCAAAACTTACGCACTTATGTATTGGAACACGTTGGCAAACACGGCTTTTTGGGGTATATTTTCGGCTCTTTCCGCAAAAATTATACCCATTATAACGGCAACAAATTAAATGAAGATTTAGTCAAAAATGATTTGAACTCTACACAAAAAATAAAATTCTTTTTTGCTCGTAACTTGCTAAAATTAATTACCTTATTTAGCAAAAAAAAGAAAAAATAATATGTGGGCACAGATTAGGGAATTTTGGCTAAAAGAAATTACGCCGGAAACACGGGTGAAACGCTTTTGCGGCGTCTTGCTCGCCGGGATGATTCTCGCCCTTGCGGTTTGTTCGGTGAATTTGTTTTTGCACCGCGCGTATTACCCGTATGTTACCTTTCTGTTTGACCCGCGTTACCGCTTTAACGATTTTTACGACACCTTGCAAATCGCCCTCGGCGAGCAGAACGGCAATTATTTCCCGTTCTTTGTATGGGCATTACAAGGGCTTAAATTCTTGCCGGAAAAAGTCTCGCTCTATACAATGCTAGTGGGGGGAGCCACGCTGTATTTTGGCCTTGCCTGCCGGGCGTTTTCGTTCCTCAAACAAAAATGGTCCGCCGCCGCCATTTTTACGCTGTGCTCCTTTCCGCTCCTCTTTGCGCTGGACCGCGCCAATACGGAAATCCTTTTGTTTGCCGTCTGCGCCGCTTTTCTGCTGTGCTACCAAGCCAAACGCTTTTGGGTGGCGGCCCTGCTGCTCGCCCTGGCAATCAATATGAAACTTTATCCCGCCGTCTTCCTTGTGCTTTTTATGGCGGATAAACGCTATAAGGAACTGGCCGGGATGGTGCTTTTTAGCGGCGTTCTGCTGGCGGTAGGGGAATTAAGCGGATTTGGTTTTGACTCCTCCGGGTTTGCCGGGTTCAATCTTTGGCACCAATTAATGCCTTTGGGGTTGCAGTTTTCCCACTCGTTTTTTAATCTAATCCGGGTGCCCGTATTTCTGCTGACGCAAGTCCAGGGTTCGCCCGAAAGTTGGGAAGCCTTGCTGTGGTTTTCCCGCCAAACGATGCCCTATTATGCGGTGTTTGCCTTGGGCTTTTTTGCGTTTACCAGCGCCTATACGCTGTTTATAAACCGCCGTTTGGCCCGCGCCGCCCTGCTGCTAACGCTTGGCGAAGTGTTTTTGCCGTTTGTATCGTATGATTATACCCTTATCCAACTGGCTCTGCCCACGCTGCTCCTTTTAAAAGACCCGCAGGAAAAAGCCGATAATTTAACGGTTTTCTTGCTTGCCCTTTTGTTCGTGCCAATGAACCTGATTAGCCATTGCTTCTTATATTCGTACTTTGATTTTGTGATGAATTTGGGCTCCTTTTTGCGGCCTGTAATCAGCCTGGTGCTACTGGTGCATTTAATGCGGGATTTTTCCTTTGCGAGCCTAATACAAGGCATAAAAAAGTATTATGGGCCCAAGGCGAAATAGGCCCTTTGGCCCTTGTTAGCGCCGGACACAAGTGTTAGAATATAAGTATGAAAAAATATACCTTTTTAACTTTTGCTTTTTTACTGTCTGTGTTAGTGCCCGCTTCGGCGGAGGCACAGGTACCAACGGTTAGCCGCGGGATACGCGCCGCCGAACAAGTGTCTAAGGCCTCGGCAAAAGCCGTCAGCCGCTTGCCTTCTGCCGCCTTACCTACGTAAGGTAAAAATTCCCTCGGCGGTTGCTTTTCCTACGGCCCCGGTTGTACCGTCCACCCCGGCTTTGCCCCGCGTTGCGCCGACGGTTCCGGCTAATGTTTCTGGGGTTTCCAGCAAGGCCCAATTACAGCAGGCTCTCTCCAAACTTCAACAGTTAGAGCAGGAAAACCTGCGCCTTAAAAATATTCTGGCTACCGAAGTCATCCCAAAAGACGCCTATATCTTTCAGGCGGTGGAATCGGGCAAGGCCGCGGCCAGTTTAAACGGCACGAACATTTTTTCCGGCACCGTAGTTTCTATCCCCTATAACGGGAAGAACGAAGTTTATGGCGTTATCGCCACGCACGCAATCGCTATGTCGTCCGGCGAAAAAGACGCCCTGCACAGAACCTTTACCGCCATTGTCTATAAAAACGGCTTGCCGCACGAGGCAACCGTAGAAGTGGTGGCCTATTCGCCCAAGAGTATGCTGGATATGGCGCTAGTCAAATTTCCGGCGGATATTGAGCCGCTGTTAGCCCCTTATTCTATTAGTGAGGGTGCGCCCTATTTGCAGGATAATCTGCTTTCCAAAGGCTTTACGCACTCCTCCGCGGCCGCTATCCCGGAACGCCAGGTTGTGGGGGTAACGCCGATTTCTATCCGCACGACGATTTCTATGCCGGCTGAAAAACGCCCCGGCCTGTGCGGAAGCGCCGTGTTAAATGACAAGGGCGAACTGGTGGGCATCCATACGGGCAGTGTACACCACGCGGAAGACCCCGCACAAGATGTTGCCTACGCCACACACGCACATTATCTTTATAAATTGGTGGAAGCCTATCACAACAACGGCGTAGCCAAAATTCCCTTTTATTTTGACGATAAGCCTATTTTTGATATGGATATTGACGAATACCTGACGGCGGGCTCCTTGCTGGACGAAAACAAAAAAGCCATTAAAAACCTGACCTTTGAAAGTAAATTTTCGTACAGCAAAATTAAACACGCAATTGCCGATAAACCCGAAGGCCGCTATTTGCAATTAACCACGCGCCGCGCCCTGTGGGACAAAGACGGGCAGGCTCTTATTGAAGGACGCACCAGTTCCGACCACAGCATTAAAACGACATACGTGTACGATTTGAAGGAACAGAAATTAATTAAAAAACGCCAATCGGTATATAATCCCGCTACGAGAAGAGATACCAAAATTGACGTGCCGCTTGACTAACCCTATTTAACGGGGTACACGAACGGCTCAAAAAATAGTAAAATATTTACAGAAGTAAAAAATCTATGGAGGGTGTAAACAGTATGATTAAAGTTGGTATTAACGGTTTTGGCCGCATCGGTCGCTTCGTATTCCGCGCGGCGCAAGAACGCAAAGATATTGAAATCGTAGGCATCAACGACTTGTGCCCGGTTGACTATTTGGCTTATATGCTCAAATACGATACGATGCACGGCAAATTTAACGGTACCGTGGAAGCGGACGTTGAAAAATCCGAACTCATCGTCAACGGCAAAAGAATTCGCGTAACCGCTTGCAAAAACCCCGAAGAATTGGCTTGGGATAAAGTGGGTGCCGAATATGTAGTAGAATCCACCGGTTTGTTCCTTACCCAGGAAAAAGCGCAGGCCCACATTAAAGCCGGCGCCAAATATGTGGTAATGTCTGCTCCGTCCAAAGACGCTACCCCGATGTTCGTAGTCGGCGTAAACGAAAAAACCTACAAAAAAGGCACTCAATTCGTTTCCAACGCTTCCTGCACCACGAACTGCTTGGCTCCTATCGCCAAAGTTTTGAACGACAAGTTCGGTATTAAAGAAGGTTTGATGACCACCGTACACTCCACCACCGCCACCCAGAAAACGGTTGACGGTCCTTCTATGAAGGATTGGAGAGGCGGTCGTGCCGCTTCCGGCAACATCATCCCGTCTTCTACCGGCGCTGCCAAAGCCGTAGGTAAAGTAATTCCTGAACTTAACGGCAAATTGACCGGTATGTCTATGCGCGTGCCGACCTTGGACGTGTCCGTGGTTGACCTTACCGTAAACTTGGCTAAACCGGCCTCCTACGAAGAAATCTGCAAAGCGATGAAGGAAGCCTCCGAAGGCGAACTCAAAGGTATTTTGGGTTACACCGACGAATCCGTCGTGTCTTCCGACTTCTTGGGCTGCCCGCTTACGTCTATCTTTGACGCCAAAGCCGGTATCGCTTTGACCGACACGTTTGTGAAAGTCGTATCTTGGTACGATAACGAAATCGGCTACTCCAACAAAGTGCTTGATTTGATCGCCCATATGGCTTCCGTAAACAAATAATCTTATTTGTTACAAGAGAGGGTTCCCGCAAGGGGGCCCTCTTTTTTTGTGCAAAAAGTCGCTTATGGGGTTAGTTTGACGTATAATATTAAAGAGTTGACGGCAGCCAAATTGGTGCCGTCTGCCGACGGAGAATAGACGCCAATTTTCACGCGTCAAAAATAAACTTGCAAAAAAATAAAAAAAGTATTGCATTTTTTTCAAAAATAATATACACTATTTGTATCTATGAAAAGCAAAAACCTTTGGACTATGATTTCTGTTTCCATTTCCGCTTCTGAAAAGAAGACGGCCGTTTTCGCTTCTGGTCTATTCAATCTATTTTGTATGGTAAACCTATTTACCATTATTATTAAAAATAGTTTAAGTCCGGAACCAGCAGTATTGTAATTGTAGTTTTTATTTTTTCACCCCCCGGACTATTAAAAAAAGTTCGGGGTTTTGTTTTTTTAGAAAATGTACTCAAAACAAAAGGATAAAACAAAATGAAATACATAAATATACTTCTCGCTACGCTTCTTTGTGCGGCTACCGCGCCTTATGTTCAGGCGCAGAGGTTTCCTGTAAAGCCTACTAAAATGAAGGTCTTCAAATTGCCCGTGGGTACCCTTCCCAAAGGCGCAGTACCGGGCATTAAAGTAAAAATACCTTATAATAATCCGCAATTTAAGGCTAAGGTAATCCAATTGCCAGTTACCCAATTAAAAGTGGCAGTAAACCAAAAGGCAAAAGAACTCCAAGTGAAATCAGCCCAACAGCGCGCCGCCGGTATTACCCCGCAGCAGGTGTGGATTGATGAGGTGCAAAAATACCGTGCGGAATTATTGGCTTCCTATCATTTGCCGCAAAACTATATTGAGGGTTTTTATATGCGCCGTATTGACCCATACAGAAGCAGACCGGAGCAAATTTATCATCCGGATAAAAATTCCGACAAAGTACTTTACCGCGGGATGATTATCACGCCCGAAGAATTAACGGCTATTTTAAAGAAAGGCTTTTCGCCCAAGGATTCCAAATGGAATACGGGCACGGATGAAAGAGGGGCGGCAGTCAGTTTGTCCTCCTCGTACAACGAAGCCAGCCACTATATCTTTCAAAGCGGATATAAAAAAGACGGCATCGGCGTAGTATTCGTGGTCAAACGCAAACCGACAATGGAACTGGGAAAGAGCGCAGAATTTAACTCCACCAAGACCATTTATTATTCCTACGAGGATATTCCGGCCGAAGATATTTTGGATGTCTATATCCACGGGGAATACGGCCCGGAATCGCTGAGCCAAATCGTGGAGAAAATAAACGCCGGAACCACCCGCCCGCATAGCACTTGGACGGACCAATTCAACAGAGGTGGCTTCCTCCGCTAACAACAAAAGATATATAAAAAAAGCCCCGGCTGATGACCGGGGTTTTTTATGGGTCAATTTACCGCTTATTTGGCTTCTTTAAAAATGTGGCTAAACGATAACGACACGCCTACATAAATATTTTCGCCGCGGGTGCCAAAGTATTTGGCCTGCGCCGTGTAATAACTGATAAACGGAGCCAAATATAAGTTTTTGTAGAGTTCCACTTCCAAACGCGCATCCGCGGTAAATTCATAATCTAAGTCGGTCTGGCGCGTTTCGGATTCGCTTAAATAATCGCGAAACAGAGCGGAGTATTTGGCAGTTACGCCCTCACGCACCGGCTGCTCAATTTTAAACCCTGCTTCCCAAGCCAATTTGGTGGAATTGGGACTGTAAGTAAAATCGCGCTCGCCCACCACCGCGGCAAACAAACTCTTTAAGTATTTGCCTTCAAACATTTTTACGCCGGCCGTACCGCGCAAAATGCGGGTGCGGGGGGCATTGTCGGGCTTGGTAAATTCGGTTTCGTAGCCCAAGTTAGCAAACGGGCCCGCTTCAAAACCGCCCAAAAAGTTTTCCACCTTCCACAAGCGTTGGGTGTAGCCCGTGGTGAACAAAATTTTGTCGGCGTTTTCGTTGGTTAAGGTTTCGCCTTCCACGGGGCGGATTTTCGTGCGGCCGTAGTCCATTAACAGTTCATTGGTCCACAAGTAATGCTCGGCGTGGTAGTCGGAAATAGCATCCAAGTTGCCACGCACGGCGGTTTGGGAGTCGCCGTTCAAGCGTGCGTCGGAAAAATCCTTATATTCCTGGGCGTGTTTTACTTCGGTGGAAGTTACGTCAAGCGCGATTTTTTTTAGTTCAATCTGCCAGCCCCGTTTGCCGTCCTGCGCGTGCAAAACGCCGCAAAACGACACCAAAGCAACCAGCAGTAATGCTTTTTGCAAAAGTTTCATAATTCTCCTGGGGATTAATCTTCTAGTTTGTAGCGGATACGCAATTTGCCGTCTTGATAAGACCAACTGATTATTTTAAAATGCCCGATTTCGCGGGTGTTGGTAACGTGCTTGCCAATGCAGGGGCACACGTCATACCCGCCCACGCGCACCAAGCGCACGGTGTTCCCGGCTTCGGGCGGCAAGCGGGATAAATCCACGCTTTTTTCCGCCACCTCGCGGGGGAGTTCCTCGGCGGTTACCGGCAGTTGACCGGCAATCACGTCGTTTACCATATCTTCCACCTCGCGCAACTGTTCCTCCGTCGGAGCCGACGGCAAGAAATAATCGCACTTGGATTTATTCTTTTCAATATGGTTGGTTAAACTCCGCTCGCAGCCGAACAGGCGGACCATCGTCTGGTTCAAGATATGTTCGGCGGTGTGCATCGGGGGAAAATAATCTTTTTTAGGCTGCAAAGACGTATCCATACGGTATATTTTAGCGAATTTAAAGGGCGTTTTCAATTTTCTAGTACAATAAACCTATGACAACACGCTCCAAAAATAATAAAATAATAACAGAAGGGGATTTGCCCCTCTCATATAGTTAGATAGAGGAAATAAAATTAAGATTATGCCGAAAAATACTGACTTTTGCAAAATCGTCGCGACCATCGGTCCCGACACCAGCGATGAAAAATCCATTGAAGCCTTGGTAAAAGCCGGCGTTTCCGTGTTCCGCTGCAATTGCAGCCACGGTTCGTTGCCTGAATACCAGGAAAGAGTAACCAACATCCGCAAGATGGAAAAGAAATACAACTGCACCTTGGGTATCTTGTTTGACTTGCAAGGCCCGAAACTCCGCGTTGGCACGTTTAAAGATTACCGCATCCACTTGAAGGAAGGCGACAAATTCCGCTTGGATATGAACCCGGAACCCGGGGATCAGACCCGCGTTTGCCTGCCCCACAAAGAAATTTTTGCCGCTATGAAAGACGGCCTGGAACTTTTGCTTAACGACGGCGTAGTCCGCTTGCGTGTGGATGCCCACACCGCTGATACCGCCGACTGCACCGTTATTGCGGGCGGCGAACTTTCCAACAAAAAAGGCGTAAACGTACCCGGCGTAAAATTGCCGCTTTCCGCGCTGACCGCCAAAGATAAAGAAGATTTGAAAATCGCCGAAATGTTGGGCGCCGATTTCATCGGTTTGTCCTTCGTTCAGGAACCGGAAGACTTGATTGAATTGCGCAGTTTGATGAAATCCAAAGCGCACATCATTTCCAAAATTGAAAAGCCCTCCGCCATTGAACACTTGCGCGAAATTATTGACTTGACCGACGTTGTAATGGTTGCCCGCGGCGACCTGGGTGTTGAAACCAGCCCCGAACTCGTCCCAGTCTTGCAGAAGAAAATTGTTTCCGGCTGCCGCAAAGCGGGCAAACCGGTCATCATTGCTACGCAGATGTTGGAATCTATGATTCACAATATTATGCCCACCCGCGCCGAAGCCTCCGACGTGGCTACCGCCGTTTACGACGGTGTGGACGCAGTAATGCTCTCCGCCGAAACCGCCCAAGGCGAACACCCTGTGGAAGCCGTTACCACGATGCGCCGCATTATTGAAACCGTAGAAAAAGACCACCGTTACCGCAAAGGCCTTTCCTTGTTGGAACGCAAAAATGATTCCACCAAAGAAGGCGCCATCACCACGGGTGCCGGCATTGTGGCCACCAACTTGGATACGGCCAACGTAATTGTAACATTTACCGATTCCGGTTCCACCACCTTGCGTGCTTCCCAACAACGCGCCGGCGGCTTGCCGATTTTGGCCCTTACGCCGAACGTAACCACCGCCCGCCAGTTGGCTGTGGTATGGGGCGTAACGCCGATTGTCATTGACAATTTGAAGAACTTTGACGATATGACGCGCGAAGCCAAAAAAGCCGTCCTCGCCCAAGGTTTAGCCAAAGAAGGCGACAATGTAGTAATAACCGCCGGTATTCCGTTTGGTAAAGCCGGTACAACCAATATGCTCTACGTTATGAACATCTAATTAATTATATTGGTTGATTGATACGCCGCCCACTCCCGGGCGGCGTATTTTTTTGCCTAAAAATCGCCCAGACAGCAAATATCGTTAGGAAAATTTAATGTACTATAAGGCCGCCAGCAGCCAAGCATCAGGGGGAGTAATCTTTTATAGATAGCGACCTAAATACTGCGCTAATGGGCCTTTTTACACAAAGAAAGGCACATCCCTTTATAAAGGGGGCTCTTGTTTTAAGTGGGGCCTTTTTTAGCAGACAAGAAACCTTTTTAAATAATTCACGGAAAGAACCGCAAAAAATAACTATCCCCCGGCGTAGCCGGGGGTTTTTCATATGCGGGCCCTGCCCTCTATTACTAGTCCGCTAGATATCTAGCCCCAACTACTCCTGTCGTTCGCGTTTCCCTATTCTTCCGTCCAGTCCGTCATAAAACGGAAGGGGGTTTTCCATCTGGTCTATCTTTAACTGATTTTGTATATACTCCGCTATCTTTTTGCTATTCTTCCCTACCGTATCTACATAATACCCTCGGCACCAAAAGTTCTTATTCCCATACCTATACTTTAAGTTGCCAAATCTTTCATAGATTAGTAGGCTGCTCTTGCCTTTTAGATATCCCATAAACCCGGCCACGCTAATTTTTGGCGGTATCTTTAACAACATATGTATGTGCTCCGGGCAGATCTCTGCTTCCAGTATTTGCACCTCTTTCCATTGGCACAACTGTCTCAGTATTTTCCCTATTTCGGCCTTTTTGTCTTTGTAGAGTATTTGTCTGCGATATTTCGGTGCAAATACTATATGTGCTAACTTATCTATGTCCTTATCCATAGTAAGGACCTCCTTGTGCTTTAAATTACCTGCTGACACAGGTAATTTAATTCTAGCACAAGGAGTTTTTCTGTCGTTCTCACCGGTAAACCTTTTTTTCTACCACCGGCATAGCCGGTGGATTTTTATACCATGCAAAAACCCCCGGGGTTAGTCCCGGGGGTTTTTAACTAAGAATAACAGTAAATGTTATTTATTATTTTCAGCAGCAATAGAGGAGGCTTCCTTCTTCCAAGTGGTGGCAATAAAGCCCATTGCGATGATACACGCAATAATGCAGGAGAAGTACACGCCTTTCCAGCCGAAACTCTTGCTAATGTACGCCGCCCCAGTGCTGGACAGCATAGCACCGAAGTAACCGAACATACCCGTAAAGCCGCACGCGGCGGAAACGGATTCCTGCACGGTTACGCGGGACGCCTGTACACCACCCGCGAGGTTCTGCGGGCCGTCCACAAAGAAACCGATGAACGAAGCGAGCAAGGACGTCCAGAAGAACTGGTCCGTACCGGCCACGCAATAAAAGCCCCAGCAGCTGGCAGCCAAGATGACCAAGTAAATAATGTTCATTTGGGTGCAGCGGCCCTGGAAGAATTTATCAGCCAAGTAACCAGCCACAATGCCGCCCGGCATACCCAAGAAAGGCATCCACTTCATAGCGGACACGGCGCCGTCGGGCGTAAAACCGCGTTCTTGCGTTAAGAACATCGTACCCCAGTCCAACGTGGCAAAGCGTACATAGTAAATAAAGATGTACGAAATGGCCAAGGCCCAGAGGAACGGGTTTTTAAGAACGTGTTTTTTGAGGATTTCCCAGTGGGAAAGAGTGCTCTTTTCCTTCACGGGCATCACGTCGTTTCTGTAAACTTCAATAGGAGGCAAGCCCACAGTGGTGGGTTTATCGGTCAAGAAGAACATTAAGAAAATGCTGTAACAAATACCCATAAAAGCAGGTACGATGAAGGCCATTTTCCACATATCCAATTTGAGCAGGTAAGAAATCAACACGCCCACAAAGAACGCGCCGAACGTGTGGGAAGAAGACCACAGCGTCCATTTGGTCGCTCTTTCAGAGGGGGAGAACCAGTACACCAAGCCTTTGGCTACCGGAGGAAACCCCATAGACTGCGCCACACCGTTCAAGCCCCAGGCAAACGCAGCCAAGGCTACGAGCGGCAAGGTAATGCCCATATTGCCCAAGAAGGTTTGGAATTGCGGCAAGAAGGGGAACGCCAAGTTAATAAGCGAAGATACAAACAACCCCAAGGCCATTACGCCGCGGATGTTGCAGCGGTCCGCCAGCACGCCACTTAAAAATTTACCAATACCATAGGTAAGATAAATCGTCGTGCCGATATACCCCAACTGAATTACGTCCAAGCCAAAGTTTTGGCTCAGCGCAGGTTTTACATAATCCAAATTTTTGCGGGTGAAATAAAACAAGGCATAACCAAAGTACATGCCGAAGAACATCTTAATACGCCAGTTACGGTACAAACGCTTAATCTGTGCCTCGTCGGAAATAGGTGTTCCGTCCGGCAAAGGTTTAAGCCAACCTACTAATTTTGCGAACATTCTTGTCTCCTATTTATAATTTAACGTGCAAAAGCCGCGCGTCAACACTCTCCGGCGCTGGCTTCCCGCCGGGGCGCTCCCTCGATTAGAAAGTGGACGAGCAGTAATGCAGAAGTTTAAGCAAATCATTTGCTTACATATCAATTATAACATATATAGGGAGTATAAAATCAAGTGTTTTCACCGTCGGTAAAAAAGATTTTTTTAGCGCGCTTTTTAATGCGTTTTTGACTCCATTTTTACGCACAAAAAACCCCGGGCTTTTTAAGGCCCGGGGTAAGGTCAAAAACAACTTGTTTAATGCTCCGCAACCGGCATATCCGGATACCCTTTCAACACATCGCGCAACTGTAAAATATCAGCCGCGGAGGTCGGTCCGGCGTTTTCCTGCAACAGGTCGTGGTGCTTATCCAGCGTTTTGAGCGCACTGCAAATGCGGTTCAAGCGCTGGGTTTGTTCCAATACGCGGGGGGAATCGGCCGGGTTGAGTTCGGCGTATTCCTGCAAGGCGCGTTTGGCTTCGTTCTGGTACTGGATGAACAATCTGTACGTACCCGCACTGGTAGTGCCGTGTTTGATATCGGCGGCCAACTGGTCCAGTTCGTTAATCAGTACGAATACATCTTCAAATCTGCCCTTGTCCATAGATTTGACTTTCTTTTTGGGCATCAATCTGGCGTACCACGGTTTAGCGGCTTCGGACATTACCGGTCCGTTGTACATACCTTCCGGCACATAGGCCAATTTGGTATCTTTGGCAGTCGTATCAATTCCCGTCAAGGAATCGGAAAGTTGCTTATATTCACGGTTAAGCATTACGGACAGGTGGTTCTTTTCCAACATCACCCCGTAAGACTTTACAATGTTCTGCAACTTCTGCAACGCCGGCATCACCGTAGAATTGCCTTCCACTTCGCCGATGGCCACCAAGCGGTTGTAAGACTGTGTCATTTGTTTGAGCATATCCGTCATTTTATGCTCGGAACTCACGCCGTAGTCAACCATTTGTTTTTCCAGTTTGGAAAGCGTACCGTTCACTTCGGACAGGCGTCTGTACGAGTTCTTTTTGCTGATACCGAAGGAACCCGCATTAACCTTGCCCGCTTCAATCGTTTCGGTCGTAATCTTGGTCTTGCGGAACAGGCCCAAGAAGTCCTTGGTCAATCCCCAGTTGCGCGCGGCCAAAATGCTCGCCACTACTGCGGAGTAACCCAAGATAATGCGGTTCATCCCCAAGGTAAACCCTTCGCCCGCATTGCCCGTCAAGGCAGATACCTGATTCACCAAGTCCATCGCCCACTGCGGCCCCATATCGGCAAAGCCGAAAGCGATAGCGGAAGCGGTCAAAATACCAATCAAACCGTGGGAGTTAAAGACGGAGTAATCTTTACCCGCCAAACTGCCCCAAGTTTTTTCGCGGCGTTCAATGCGTTTCAACTGAGCCTCTTTTTCGGCTTCGGTCAAAGAGGTATTTTCCTGAACGGCAACCTTTTCCTTCTGCATTGCCGCAGAAACCATATTCTGCAAGCGGACGGAATCCAACTGACCGGGCACAGCCGTAGCCATATAGTGCATAATACCGAAACCGGCCGTAATTAACGCCAACGGGCCTGAATACGGCATAAGGGCAATCCCAGCCGCCGTGGCGGCCAACAACGGAAGCGAAGCGCCCGTCAATTGGTCGTCCGTCATTTTCTTGCTGGAAACCTGTTTAGAGGCAAACTTACGGGTCATAGCCGTGGCAAACATAAAGCCGGCCACCAACCATTGCCCAACATCGTTACCAAGCACAGCGTTAGCATCCTGGGAAAGCATCATCAAACTGGCCGCATAACTGGCATACACCAATTTCACACGGCTGGCAATGTCTTTCACGTCGCGCGTATTTCTAAAATTCTGTTTATATAAGGCCTTATCTTCGGCTTCTTCCTTAGCCAGTTGTTCTTTGGAAACTTCCGGCACTTTGGCAGCGGCTTTTTCCGCAACTTTGCCGGACGCCTTTACGCCTTTACCCATTTTGTAAATAGGCGTATTGAGGAAGAGCATTTCGGACGCGGCCAACAGCGCAAGGCCTACCGGCACAACAATCGTAAAGTTTAATCCGATAGAGGCCAACGCACCCGTAGCCGCCGTTAAGGCCAAGCGGGACCATTGTTTATTTTCAGAGAAGTCCAAGTGCGCCGCCGTGCGGGCAACCGGGTTCTTATAGTAGTTAAGCAAGGTCTGAATAGACGTATTGGCCATACTCGCGCCCAACACAAGAGCTACCGTCGGCAAAGACAGCGAGAGCAAGGACAAGGTCTTTACATCTATCGTACCATACATCCCAAGGCCCACTAAGGCGAAGGTCAAAGCCGCAGCGGCGCCGCCATAAATCAACTGAATCGTGTTTTTATGGCCGATTTTCGTCATAAGCGGCATCAATTTGGCTGCCACTAACGGGGTAAAATACCCGATACCACTGACCAAGTTGGACATCAAGCCCGAATAACCTGGCAGAGATTTCAAGGCCGATTTAAACGGACCCGTCAAAGAGGCACCGGCGTCATTGCCCACAAAGTAAGCGTGCAAGGTCAGGAACTGTCTTAAAGAGTGCGGCTCGTTGAGTTTAAGTTCCAAGTTGAGGCCTGGGTTCTTTTCCAACATATTGGCCATAGCCAACATATCAGTAGAGTTATACGGCGTATCAAGCGGAACCTGTACAGAACCATTGGCCTGGATTTCTTCCAAAAGTTTGGCGGAGCGTTTGTTCGCGCGGACCGCGGCCAAATTGCCGGACGGCATTACATATTTCCACTGGCCGGATTCGTCCAAGGCAAGTACAAAGCCTTTGGGGATAACCAAGCCCGGTTTTTCAGACAAACCAAATTTGGACAAAAAGCGGCTGTACCAAGAAGCGTGCGGCTGGGACAAAATGCCCACCGGGGCGCTGCTGAGTTTGCCGGAGGCGGAGCGGTAATAGAACGGAATATTGTTGGAATAGAAGACGCCTTTTTTGGTTTCTTTACCCGTAATTCTGTTCTTGGACGCAAAGCCCGTCGGGCGGCAAGAGGAAACGATTAACTTTTCGTTGATATCGGGCATAGACGGTACGATACCCGCAAAACTTTCCGTTTCCAAGGGCAAAACTTTTACATTATCCCACGCACTTTGGACTTTCTTTTCCCAATTCGGATCGGAAATAATCGTTTCCAATTCCTTTTCAAAGGAAGATTGTGCCATAGCATCGGACACCGCGGCAATTGCCGTATTTAACGATTGGGAAGCATACAAGTGATACAACGCCTTACCCAATTCTTCGGGATTTTCTTTTTTAGATTCAATCCAGCGTTGGGTTTCCACCGGCATTTTGCTGATGGCTTCGTTAAATTTACCTTGGTTATACAAGGACACTAACGCCTCTTCTTTGTACTTTTGCGCGGCGGCGCTTTCCAAAATAGTGCGCAACTGCGTGGCCAAGGGGTATTCTTTGGATAAAATGTTTAAAGCCGTATTATTGGCGGCGCTTTCGGCATCGTGGGTGAACCAGTCGCGCACGCGGCTCGTTACTTTGCTCAGCCATTTGGGGCTGACCGGAACGACGCTGCTATATACCGTGCCAGCATTGGAGGAAGCGGCAGGCGTTTCGGCCACGGCGGCTTCGCCTTCCGTAGCAGCAGGCGTATAAGCCACGTGCAACCCATCCGGCAAGGTAATGTCGCCCAGTTTTACATCTACTTTCGGCGTTGCGGCGCCCGCAGGTTTAGCAGCGGTTTCGGCTGCCGGGTCCGCCACAATTTGGCCTTTTTTACCGTTTAAGGCTACCCAATCGGCCGTACCTTTGGCGGAAGCGTCCAAGTGGCGGGCGTTTAATTTGCTCCAATAAGTAAGCGCCGTGCCCGCATTGGGGGCCAATTTGGCGGAGTTCATTTGCGCGGCGGTTACCTGGGGGAGCGTTACGGGCAGATTGTTAGCCGTAACATATTGGCTGACACCAGCCCAAAAATCGCCATACAATTTACCGTTAATCGCGGAAAGTTGGGCCAATTTTTCAAGCCCCTCATACGCCTGCAACGTAAGGAGCGAGCGGCCGATGACCACCTCGCTGAACGTTTTTAAGGCTTGGGGGGTTTTGTTATAAGTATCTAATAAAAGGGAGGCGTCCTTGGCGGAACCGTAAAAGCCCAAATCCGCGGCGGCAGCCATTGCCTGGCCCCAAGCGGACAAGTCTTTAAGCCCATCGGAATTAGCGGGCAGACGGCCGATATCCGCCATTGTTACGTCTCTGTTTAAAGCAGAAGAAGAGTGGTAGCCGCGCAGAACGCGCACATACGTTTCTTTGGCAAGAGAGGCCTGTTTTTGCGTAGTGGCAAAGCCCTTCTCCACCGTTACGCGCATATAAGCGTTTAACAGCAGTTGGTCGTGGGCGGAAACGGTGCGCTGAACATTAAAAATTTGTTTAAATACGTCGCCCGCATCCTTGGAGGAAAATTCCTTTCCGTCCAAAAGGGTGTTGACTTCTTTTAAGGTTTTAGAGGGAACGGCCGCAGCCGCGGCTTGTGCAGCATCAATACTTCTGTTCAACGTGGCAGACAACTGCGGGTTTACACCAACCGTAGGAGCGACAATTCCGCTGGGAGTAACGGAACCTTGCCCATAGGACGGTGTAACATTTGGGGTAGTAATAAGGCCCCCAGGGACAACACCCTTTACCTTTACCCGGGCACTGGCTCCGGCGCGGGCGGCAGCCGCTTTGCCGGCTTGTTTTCCGGCGGCTTCGGCGGCCTTTTCGGCAGATTTTACCGCTTTGCCACCGTTTTTGGGTACTTTATACAACTGGGCAAAGGAAGGTGTAAAACTCCCGAAGATGAGCGTAAAACTTAAAACTAACGAGATTAATTTATTCATATACTTGTCTCCCAATAAGCACACTAATACTTATATCTTCATAGTATCACAAAACCCGACGGATAACAAGGGCCAAAGGTCCCATTTTGTATATGGGCCCTTGGGCCTATCTCCGTCGGTAGTGGCTTACAATTATTATTGTAACACAAATTTTCCGCCGTGTCAGCCCCCTAGAAAGCAAAAACCCCGCCTTTTGGGCGGGGTTTTGCAGTTTCTAAAATAAAAAGCACTAGGCCAAAGCCGTTTGTTTTTTCTTTACCAATCAGCGTCCTTGCCCATTGCGGAAACAGGGAGTTCGCTCCCGAAGGTGAAGGTGCGCGGCAATTCGTGTACGGTCAGGCGCTGGGCCAGATAGGTGCGGATGATACCCAAATGCTCTTGGGTATAGCCTTCGTTCAGCACGATAAACGCCTTTAACCGCTCGCCTTCTTCGGGGCGCATTAAACGCACGCGGCAAGCCTTTACCGCCGGATGCGCGGCAAGGACCTCTTCCACCCGCTTGGGAAAAACATTTATCCCGGCCACCTGCACGCACGCGTCGCTACGTTTTATGGGAATTAAAAAGCGACCCTGTGTAGTTTCCACTTCATCAGGCAAGGTAAGCCAACTATTTTGGCTTTTGCGTTTAATCTGCGGTTGGTCATCCGTCAAAGATACGTCCCAAAACGGGAATAATTCAAAGGCATCCGTGCTATGGTGGCGGCGGGCAATGGCGCCCGTTTCGCTTGCGCCGTAAATTTCGGTAAATTGCGAAGCCCCCAGGCTATACAAGGCGTCTATAATTTCCTTTTTGCAAGGCGCGGTGGAAGACATTGCGTGTACGCCCTTAGGGAACGGATTTTCCAAGCGGGCCCAATAGTTCCAAAACAGGGGGAACCCGGCTATCAAATCGCCCTCTTGCAAAATGTCGCTCCACGGTTGGGTAGGCAATGCGGGCAACACCAGCGCGGGAACATTTAAGGCGTGCGGGAGCGTAACGGTAAAGGTAAATCCGTACATATGGTTAGACGGCACCAGCGAAACCACGCGCTTAACCCCTTTAAAGTCTGGCGCCACGCCGTAGGCTTCTTCTTCAATCATTGCAAGCGTGTGAATACAGCGTTTGGGCGTACCCGTACTGCCCGAGGTCAAAAAGGTAAGTTTCCGCCCGTGCAAAAACGCGGCGTAGGCGTAATCCGTCATCAAATCCAAGGACGAAAACACGCGTGGTTCGTAGCCGAAAAAAATAGCGGCCTTATCGGACACGGTTTTTAAAATATCCTGCGGCACCCGTTCAAAAAAATCCGCTTGGCTATTTTCGTCAAACACGGCCAAGGCATCCGCCTTTTTGCGGGCCAACTCCGTGCGAAACATATCCGTCAGTATGCGTTTTACGTCATTTAACAGTAACATAAGGCTCCGCCTCCAAAATCATTTCCGCCCCGGCAAAGATATCCCGCAGAGAAAAGGCTTTTCCCACCGATAACAAGCGCGCCGTCTCCACCGCATTATACGCGGCGGACGAATACGCAGTTTGCGCGAGGGCTATTTTATTATCCGTGCGGGTAAATTCAAATTTGGTAACAGTAAACAAAGTATGCGCCGTTGGTTTTAAAGACACCGCAAACGCGGCCGCGGCGCGTGTAAAAGTGCCTGGACGCACCACAGGCGCAAAAAGCGCGGGATATTTAGGCGCAATTTCGGCGGCTACGGGGTTAATATCCTCGGCCACCGACACCAACACGTCCGGGCACAGGCCGCGCTCCATAAATTGCTGGGCCGTCAGTAAGGCTCCGGCAAAGGAAAAATCAAACTGACCCGTGGTAACGCTGGGGCCCGATAAATGCAGGAAAACGGACAAGGTATGCGCCGTAGAATTATGCACGGAGCCCGCAAAGGCGGTGGGGGAAGAAAGTTCATCACCGTCTGCAATAATGGTGTCCATAAATTTGCAGGTGCTTTCCAGGGAGCCCGCCCCGACAGCCACGCTAAGCCCGGTTTCCTTGGGACTAGCCGGATCTATTCCCGCCTGTTCAAATGCGCGGAACGAACACAACAGCGCATTTTTGGCAATGGCTTCCATACGGCGCAGTTGGCGCGGTTGGGCAAAGGGCGCAAAATCTTCCGCCGTCGCGTCGCCCAGTAAATAAGAAAAACCGTTAATAAAAAGTTTACCCATTGTAATCCTCCGCGCCCAAGACAAGGGCCGCGTTGCACCCGCCAAAGGCCAAGGAATCGCTGATAGCCGCTTTTTTGGAAAGGGGTTCTTTGGAAACGGTTGGAATAAGTTGCAGGGCTTCATCCTGCGTTGTAAAGCCCGACGTAGGGGGAAGCAATCGGCGGTTTAAGGCTGTTAAAGTGAGTACGGCTTCCAACGCTCCCGCGGCGCCCAAGGTGTGGCCTGTAACGCCCTTGGAACCCCATACGGGCACGCCCGGCAATACCGCGCGGAAGGCGGCGGCTTCGGCGGAGTCATTGGCTTGGCTTGCCGTACCGTGCGCGTTTACAAAGGCCAAATCGGCGGCGGAGAGTTCCGCTTCCTTTAAAGCAAAATTTATGGCCTTTTTAAGGCCTTTTCCTTCAGGGTCCGGCGCGGTGGGGTGGAACGCGTCGCACGCATTGCCGTAGCCTAATATAAAACCTTGTGGCGTAAGGGAAAATTGTTCTTTTAGTTGCGGGCTGACAAGCAGCAGCGCCGCCGCCCCTTCGCCAATGTTAATGCCGTTACGGTTCTTATCAAAGGGTTTGCACTTATCCTTGGAAGCCACCAATAAGCGGATAAAACCGTCATAGGGAATTAAATTTATCTCGTCCGTTCCGCCGCAAAGTACGGCATCGCACAGGCCGCTTTCCAACCAACTTTTCCCAAGGCCTACGGCGTCGGTGCCGCTTGCGCAGGCAGTTACTACCGTTTGAAAGGGCCCGGTAAAGCCAAAATAGCGGCTGACGGCTTGTGCGGTAGAGGAAGCAAAATAATGGGCCAATTTGGCGGGGTCCTGTTCGTCCACCTTTCCGGCGCGCCAATGTTCATATACATTAAAACAATGGAAGGACGCATCCACCGATGTGCCGATAATCACGCCCACGCGGTACGGGCGCAACGCCTCGGGCGTCAGGCCCGCCTGCAAAAAGGCCTCGCGCGCGGCCCTTAAAAAGAAGAATAAACTAATGCTTTGGTCTTGCGGCTTATCCAACAGGACTTCATCCAGTACCATAAAAACAGGGTACGAAGACGCATAAGCACTCTTTACACGGTCCGTTGGCAACGCAAAACGCGCACGCCCCAAAAGAGCCTGTTCAAACGCTTCATCCGCCGACTGCCCGCAGGCGCAAACGCACCCGGTTCCGGCTACCGCAACGCCCTTATAAGTCATTATTTCTTCCGGTTCTTTTCCACATATTCAGCCAAGGTGCCCAAATCTTTAAAAATGGCGCGGCCTTGCTGCATATTTTCAATCGTAATGCCGTATTTCTTTTGCAAGAGCATAATCAGTTCCACGGCGTCCAAACTGTCCAATCCTAGGCCTTGTTCGCCAAAAATCGGGTCGCTGGCGCCAAATTTGGACAAATCCGCCCCGCCCAAATCAATGCCCGTGGCAATCATCTCTTTAATTTCATCAATCGTTTTCTGCATAGTTGCTCCACAAATTAAAATAATTGAAAAACTGATATGGATATTTTATACAAAATTTTTCCAACTCGTCCACGAATTGTTGCGCATATAGAACGTAATTTTCCTTTTTAGGCCCCAATTCGGGGATGCGCAGCACTTTTACGGTCTGCGTGGCAAACCGCCCGCGCTTTTCCCACGGGAAGAACTGCACCACCACCGGGGCCCCCGTGGCCGCCGCTAAGCGGTAAAAACTGTACGGCACTTGTATTTTTCCGCCTAGGAAATTCACACTCACCGCGTTCTTTTCCGCCCCGAACACGCGGTCCGCCATCGCGCACAAAACTTCGCCCTTTTGCAGGGCCACCATCATTTCCGGCACTCCGCCAAGCGGCCCCGCCGGGTTAATCTGGTTTAAACGCGCAAAGCGGTGCCCGTGCTGAGCGACGGTTTTGTCGTTATCCTTGGGGTTGCGGTAATACACCACGTTTAAGGGGGCGTTAATAAAAGTAGCCAAATTGACGGCCATTTGCCAGCACCCGGCGTGCGCGGTCAGCAAAATAAGGCCCTTTCCCTCGGCTAACAAATGTCGGCACAGGTTGCGCTCTTCCTCAGTGGAGGACACACCTGTTTGCCCCAAAATTCCCAAGGCGGCCCTATCAATAAGCGTGCGTCCAAAGGTTAAATTTAAACGGTAGGTATGCTTAAAAAATTGCCACTTGGAGCGGGGGGAAAAGCGCCGCGCTATATACGCCCGCGAACGCGCGGACACCGACGGCATAAGCGAATACACCAGCACCACAATATACAAAAACGCATACGCCAAAGTTCTCCCGCCCACAAAAATAAGCGCGTACATAAATTGGTGCTTTAATTTAGAGGCCAAACTGCGCCCGGTTTCATTTTTCCCTTGCACACAGCCCCCTGTTTACCAAATACCCAATGCTCCACACCACTAAAAAAGCGCACAGCGCCAGTATAGGCGCCACAATACACGACCCCAGCACCCACTCCCACACACGCTGCCAAAATTGGCGGCCCAAGGTGGTTAAGTTAAATTCCGTTAAAAACCGCCCATAACGCAGGAAAAAGCCAACCTCTATGCAAAGCGCAGACACAAGGGGGCCAATACAAAACTTTTCAAACGAAATCGTCAAAATACGGTTTAAATTCCACCACCCGGCCCCGCCAAAGAGCATTAGTTGGCGAATCCCCGGCAAGGCAACCGCCCCGCAAAAAATACCCCACGCGGCGGATAGGGCATTTTTGGTAATATTTCCCGGGGTTTTTAAATTTAAAACCAAGGCTTCCCAATACCCGCGCTTTTCCACCTGCCCTGCGTTATCCACAAAATACTGGCGGTGCGGAATAGGGAGCATAGAGCGGACGGTCAAATGCGTATTGAGTACCGTTAGGCGCAGGTTGTCTTTCAGTTTGCTAAAATGCGACACACGCGTTTTGGAATATGATACCGACACAGGCACCTCCACCAGCGGAAATCCAGCCCACAGCGCGCGCACGGCAATTTCCACCTCAAAGGCGTAGCGTTTGGAAAAACATTTGATATGGTTTAAAATTTCTACGGGATAGCAACGGTACCCGCTTTGGATATCGTTTACCGTTTTGCCCGTTTGCAAATGAGCCCAAAAACCGCCGAATTTGCGGCCAAACTGCGAGGATTTGGGGGCGTCCGGGCCAAACTGCCGCACCCCGATAATCAGCGCGTGCGGGTGCTCTTCGGCTGCCTTGGCAATCAACGGGTATTCCGCCGGATCTAACTGTCCGTCCGCATCTATGCTGACGATATGGCTAAACCCGTGCGCCGCCGCCCATTTAGCGCTTTCCTGCAAGATAGCGCCCTTGCCCCGGTTTTTTTCAAAACGGACCAAGGTAACCGGGAGCCCCTTTAAAATTTCTGCGGGCGAAACATCACTTCCATCGTCAAACACCGCCACATTTGGATTTTGGTCCAAGCACCGCTGTACCACACTTTTTAAGGTGGTTAAGTGGTTGTAGTGCGGGATGACGATAAGCAGTTTCATTTATTTTCTTTCCAGCGGGCTAAAAAGGTTCGCGTAAAGGCGGGCCACTCAAAAAGCAAATTAAAATCTTTATCCACCATTAATTGTACGGTGCAACCGCGGGCCATTACCTTTTGGTTCTTGTCAAGCACGGTAAAATCGTAATTGAGGCGGGCGGCCTCGGTGTAAAAAAGCCGGGCCTTAATTTCGTATGTTTCGCCGTATTGCAGGGGAGCCAAATAGTCGGTCTCCAAGCGGCGGACGGGAATCATCACCCCGTGGTTATAAAAATCTTGGTAGCCAATACCCAAACTATCGCCCAACGCCACGCGGGCATCCTCAAAAAATCCCGCGTAATGCCCGTGCCACATAATGCCCATCGGGTCAATTTCGTTAAAGCGCACCGTGCGGAAGACGGATTTTTCAAGCGGTTTTGGGGAACCGGGCGCGGTGGTAAAATAGGATATATTTTTCATAAAACCTCTTTAAAGGAGCAAATCAGTTGGCTTAATTTTTTGCCCGTTTCGTCCGTCAGTTCGGCTAAATATTGGCCGTCCGGGCGAGGGATAAACGACAAGTTTACCTGACAATTTGGCAAAATAGGGCGCATAAATTTAGCGCGGGAAACGCCAGCAATTTCCTGTTTTTTACCGCTTTGGCGGCTAAACGCGTCAGCGCACAGGCCCATTTGGCACACCGCAGGCAACAGCGGGTTCCCCGGGAAATGACCTTTAAAGGCCGGGAAATCCGCCGGAATATGATACAAAAAACGGCCATCCTTCTGCGCTACAAAGCAAGCAGATAAGGCTTCATTTAATAGCATAATAAATCTCCTTGGGTTTTAATGTGCAGGACCCCGCGGCTGGGAGCATCCTTATACACAAACTCCTCTTGCGGGCAAGGGGTTATTAACTGCGCCCGCGCCATACGCCCAAACCCGCCCACCAGCCGCGCCGGGAGTTGCGGCATTTTGGAATAAATGGCTATTTCCGTTGGCGTAACGAATAAATCGGCCAGTTTACCGCCCATTACGGACAATATCACCAAGCGCACGCCGCCCTCTTTCGGTTCGGCAAGTGCGGTAAAATCAAGCCCATACGGCTGATACACACCCGATAAACGCACCGCTTGGCGGGTGTTTACCTGTTCCGCCGGGGCGGTTTTATACACAAGGCCCGATGAACACGCACTTAAAAAAACAGTAAATATAAAAAATGGTAAAAATTTCATTTTTGCTCCAAAAACGCGGGTAAAATAAATAACGACGCCAACATCGCTCCACCCACGCCTAAAAAGGACGATAAACCCATTATAAATAATACCCCGTGATTAGCCCCTATCAGCACGCCAAAGCCCGCCAAGGTGGATAACCCGGCCGCCAGCAGCGCAGACGGCGGGTAAGCGGTGGGCTTTCCGGCTTGGGTTTTCATTACCTGAAAAATGCCGTAATCTATCCCAAGGCCCATTAAAAGTGGCAAAAATACCAGAATAAACAAATTTACCCGCACCTGCAACAGCCAAAAACACCCAAAGGTAAATCCCGCCGCCAATACCACCGGAATAAAGGTTAAAAGCGCGGTTTTTAACTTTTTAAACGTCAGCCAAACCGCCGCCAAGTTAAAAAGAAATGCTAACAGCACAATTTTGAGGGCTTCGCGCCCAACGGCCCCGATTAAATCGCTTTTCAACTCGTCCGCCGCCACAAAGACCGCGCCCGACTGCTGGGCCGCTTCCCGGTAGCGCCGTTCATTGGGCACAATATTTACCACAGCACTCCGCCCGTCCGGCAGGGAAACCAGCGGATTATAAAGGTCCGTAAAATCAAATGTATCCGGTGCGGGGGCGTTTAAAATACTTTCAAAAAACGGCGCAAACCCGGCCGGTTTTAATCCTATTTTTTGCGCTTCTTCCGACACCAACAGCCGCGCGTAATTGGCGCGGGACGCGCTCCAAAAACTGCGCCAACGTTCTAAATTTTCCGTCCGCAATTTGTCCGACGGTACCACCCCGCCTACGGCCAGCGGCAGGGGGAAAGATTCGTTTTTTTCCAGCGCTCTTTCTTTACTGTCCCCAAACACAAATAAAAGCGCGTTATTTTGTGCAGTTTTAGCAAAAACGGAATCAAAAACCGCCTTATCTTTTTTAAAGGCGGGGGTGGAAGCGTTTAAATCCTCCACATTGCCGCTAAATTGCACGCGCCACACGCCAAGCACTCCAAACAAAATAAGGCCCGCGCTTACCCATACCGCCGCCCGGCGGGACAAGGGGGACACGCTAAAAGCATAAGCGGGCCTTTTCACTTCGCCCAAGTGGGTCCAATAATGGGGGAAAACATACAGCGCCAGCGCCAAGGAAAGCGCCAGCCCCGCCACCGAGAACACGGCAATCTGCCTAAATAACTCCACGGACGAGCAAAAAAGCGCCAAAAAGCACAGCGAGGACGTCATAAAATTGCACAAAAGGTGCTTTTTCATATGGAATAGCGTTTCGCGGGCCGGGGTATTTCCCGCGCCGCGCAAGGCAAAAAATACATATACGGAATAGTCCACCGACAACCCCGCCACCACGCTCCCGAAACCTAGCGTAATGCCCGACAAATGCCCAAACACCGCGTATGTTATCAGCGCGGCGGGCGGCAAAATAAACACCGGGAGCAGGTAAATTAAAAGTGCGCTTTTGTGGCGGAAGAAAAAGATAAAAACAGCGGCCAGCGCAAGCAGGGCCAACACGGAAATTTTAATGAGGTCCGTTTGAATCATACGGACATTTTCCACCGTGTAGCGCAGGGCCCCCAAATAAAACGCGTGAACGGACGGCCCCAATTTTTGGGCCGCCTGCTGAAAAGCGTCCGCAAAGCGTTGGGCCGCCTTAAAATCCGCAGTTTGGCCCGGGAAATCATACGGGCCGATAAGCGTTTTGCCGTCCTTGGAGGATAAAAAGCCGTCTTGGTATTCAAGCGCCGTACCCGCGCCGAAAGCGGCCAGTTTTTGCGCCATTAATTCCGTAAAATTTAAGGGGTCTAATGAAATAAAATCTTTCAGCAAAAAACCTTGAAAGGACAGTAAATTTTCGTAATTGTCTGCCATACGCTTTTTTACAAATTCCGGCGTAAGGCGTAATAACAGCGTTTGCTCATCATCCGCCGAAAAGCGGTACGGGAGCGCACGGTAAAGCGTTTGGGCGTAGTCCGCGCCCGGAGTGGGGGGCAAGGCTAATAAATCCGCCTGCGCCAGTTCGGCGCGTAAAGTATCAGCCGCCAAAGAAGCCTCTTCGGCAGACGGGGCGGAAACCCCGATAAAAACTTTTTTGTTAAGCGGGGAATATTCAAACAGTTCCACCCGCTCTCGCACGGAAGCGGGAATCATTGCGTGGATATTTTCGTCCGGTTTTAGGCGCATTAAACCCCACGCGCACACAAGCACCGCAAGGCCCAACAGGGCGGCAACGGGCTTTTTGTACCGGGCAAAAAAGTTCCACACGCTCATTTAAATGTGCCCTCCGCAAGCGGCTTATTAATTTGCGTTTCCGTAAACGACAAAACGGTATAATCGCCGCCGGGCTCCGTCATTTGGATTTTAGATAAGGCCTGCGGATTATCAGCGGCGAACCAAACGGAAATTTCTTCCAGCATTTTGTTTTTGTCCGAAAGCGGCTTTAAGCGCACGCCGCCCTCAAATACCGTAATTGCGTACGTCTTGGAAAGCGTTTGCAAATCAAACGACAGCCACACCAGCATTTGCGCGGCGATATTGCGAGCCATAACGCCCTTTACGGGTGTTTTCTTGCCCTCTTCCAGACGGAAGGCGGAAGCGCCGTCCAAGATAAACCCGTTTTTAAACGGCTTCTGGTATTCCCAGCGGATACGCGCCGGGGATTTTTCAAACGAAAAAACTCCCTCGCTGACGACGGGCTCGGTTAAAAGGGCCATATGCTTTTCCTGCGTAAAGCGGCTGTGAATTGTTTGGACAGCGGAAAAGCGCGCGGCAATTTGCACCAGGTCATCCGTCTTTTGCGTGGCGGACACTTCGCCCGCGCTCGCGGCCTTTTGGGCAGGCTCCGCCCACGCAAACGGGGTTAAAAACAACGCTAAAACAAGCAATAAAATTTTCATTTCATCTCCGGCGGGATATGGCCTTCCCACATAAAAATATACACGGTACCTTCGCCCAGTTTTTCGCTTCCGCGAAACACCGCTCCCGATACAATACGCGTACCCATAAAGTCGTCCTGTTGGGTTACTTCGGTGGTTAATTCCTCGCCCGCGCGCGCGTAAGAAAAAACGCGGAAATTGCGCACGCTGACCAAATACCCGCCGCCCTCGGTGGACAGCCCGGCAAACTTGCGGCGTTGGGCCTCTGCGGCGGCGAAACTCTGCGCCATAATTTCGCAGAACGCTTCGGGCGCAAGAGTACCGTCCGCACGCAGAAAAAGATGATTTTTATGAATCACGCTCTTCACGCGGCAGACGGTATCGTCCACACTTAAAATTTCGTCCACCAGCCGCATCGGCGGCTTATGGGGAACCAAGGTTTCAACAGGGGAAAAGGTGCTCATTATTTACCCATAGTGGCCGCGCGGTAAATGGCTAAATCCAAATTGCGCACCCATTGGTTATATTTGGGGTGAATTTTATTCTTTTTAGCATTGTAGTGCATATTGTCGCTGCCAGCGTACTCAATAGAATAGGTGTTTTGCGTATAGGGGATATACACTTCCACCGAGTGCCCGCGCGCCACCAAAACGCCCTTCATAAGGCCTGGGCGGACGGCGCTCATCGTCCAGCGTTTGGCAGATCCGCCCTTCAAAATAGCCTGCTGCATAGTGTTTCCAGCGGACAAAACAACTGTTTTGTTTTCCACGTTATATACAGGGGCCAACGAACGGCAACCCACCGCCATAAGCCCGGCCAATAACACCATTAGTAAAGTTTTCTTCATATATTCTCCTTTTCAAGTTCCTGCATAATTTGCTTTTTGACCGTTTGCGCCATTTCCAAATGCGCAAGCGGCTCTGTAAACGCTCCCGGCATTAACGCCGGAAGGGATTTCAAAACGATTTTGGCGGGGTGCAATTTGATTGTACCCGCGGGCAACATTTTGCCCGTGCCGCCAATCGCCACCGGAACCACGGGCAATTTTAAAAGTTCCGCCAAATAAAAGGCTCCGCTTTTAAAACGCGCCTGCGGATTTTTGCGCGACCCTTGCGGGAACAGCACAATGTCGCACCCGTTTTCCACCGCTGTTTTACAGCGCGCGAGCATCTCCTCGGGCGAGGTCTTTTCCGCGTCCATATACCCAGCGGCCTGCATTACCGGGCGGAAGAACGGCAGTTTAAACACCCACCCTTTGGTAATATAGACTACATTAGTAAACCCCAGCGCGGCCACCGTGTATAAGTCTAACGCCGAGGCGTGGTTGGCCGCCACAATGCACGGGCCTTGCGGGCGCGGGGCACGCTCCTCTTTCCAGCCGCTGGAACATAAACGCATACAAAACAAAATGCCCTTAGACTGGATAAACACAAATTTCCGCACATTTTTGCCCGATTTACCGGGAAATAGCCACAAAAACGGCCCGGCCACTAAGCCGGAAAGAAAAAGCCATAATATAGCCGAAGTGCCTATTATGGCTGTGTTAAAAAGGGTGCGCAGGGCGTACATACTATTTGGCTTCGTGTTCGCGGGCCAATTTTTCAATAAAATCGTACAAATCGCCCAACGTAACGATAGAGCGGATATCGTAGCCTTGGCGCAAGGTCATACCGAACTTTTGCTCCAATACTACCACCATATCCACCGCATCCAAACTGTCCAAGCCCAAATCGGTCTGCATATGGGAGGCAGGCTTTAACTGTTCGTCGGTCAGTTCAAATTCTTTTTTAAGCGCTTCGTTGGTTTTGTTGATAATTTCTTCTCTCGTAATCACTGGGGTCTCCTTAATACGGCGGTGCAGTTGTTCCCGCCGATAGCAAAACTGTTTTTAACAATAATATTTACCGGGCGTTGTTCTTGGGTGCGCACATAGGAAAGGGGCGCGCAACGCTCGTCCAATTTTTCCAAATTTTGGGTGGGGAGCAAAACGCCTTCTTCCAGCATTTTAAGGCAGGCTATCGTTTCCAACCCGCCGCTGGCCCCCATACTGTGCCCCAAGTGGCCCTTTAAACTGTTTATTTTTACGCCGGAGCCGAACACCGCCTGTGCGGCTTGGCTTTCGGCAATGTCGCCGATAATGGTGCCCGTGGCGTGCGCGTTTAATAAGTCCACGGCTTGCGGCTCTATGTGTGCGTCCGCCAGCGCGTTTTGCATACACTCACGCAGGGTTTGGGCGGACGGGTAGGCCATATTTTCCGTTTCCGTATTGGAGGAAAAGCCGATAATTTCAGCCAAAATTTTGGCTCCGCGCGCCTTGGCGCTTTCCTCGCTTTCCACAAACAAAAGCCCGCACCCTTCCGAGGCCACCAGTCCCGTACGGTTTGCGTCAAACGGGCGGCAGGCTTCGTTGGGTTTATCGTTAAAATTGTAACTGGTGGCCTGCATAATATCAAAGCAGGCGCTAAACATCGGGTGATATTCCTCGGTTCCGCCACAAAGGGCTTGTTTTACAAAGCCCGCCTTTACCGCTAAATACGCAAGGCCGATATTCATTAGCCCCGTGGCGCAAGCATCACTCGCCCCCACGCACGGACCATTTATTTTTAACGCCTGCGAAACCGTGGCCAGCGGCGAGTGGTTCATAATTTGCAGAAAATCGGAAGTTTTAACCAGTTCCAAATGGTTCCCGTGGCAGTAGCCCGTGATTTCCATCCATTTGGAAATACTGTTAAGCGTGGAACCCATAAAAAAGCCCAAGCCTTGCGGGGCTTTTTCATACCCGGCCTGTAAAAGGGCTTCCTTGGCCGCCGCATAGGCGTACAAGGCCATACGGCTCATAGATCGGCGGTCCCGGCGGGGAATATAGGAATAATCCATATCCGGCACGGTGGCGGCTACCTTGGTTTTAACCATTGGCAAAGATTGCAAGGCCTCTACCGGGTGCATACAGCCGCGGCCCGCTTTAAGCCCTTCCCATAGCGCCGTTACGCCCGCCCCGTAAGGGGACGTTGCGCCTGCGCCGGTAATGACAACTTTGGTAGGAATATTCATAAGGATATTATACTATTTATCCGCGCGCGGTTAGGCTTACATACACACGCCGCCGTTTACCTGGAAAGCCTGCCCCGTAATGTAGGAGGCTTTGTCCGAACACAAGAAGGAAACCATATCAGCCACTTCCTGCGGGCGGCCCAAGCGGCGCAGGGGGATTAAGGGCAAAATTTTATCCATCGGCAGGCCCGTGAGCATTTCCGTTTCAATAAAGCCCGGGGAAACCGCGTTTACCAAAATATTGCGCTTGGCCACCTCTAACGCCAAACTGCGCGTAGCGCCTACAATGCCCGCCTTGGCGGCGGAGTAGTTGGTCTGTCCGGGGACGGGTGCGTGCGCGGCGGCGGAGGCGATATTGACAATGCGCCCCTGCTTGGCGTGAATCATCGCGGCTAAAACGGTTTTGGTTACATTGTGGAACCCGCCCAAAACGGTGTTAATTACTTGGCTCCACTCATCATCCTGCATCCAAATAAGCAAATTATCCTTGCGGATACCCGCGTTGTTTACAAGCGCGTAGGGCGTTTGCTTTTCTAAAAGCGGGTTTAAGGCAGCGCGCACGGCGGAGGCATCGGCAACGTCAAAGGGCAGTAACGTACAGACGGCGCCCTGTGCTTCCACTTGTTCCTTGGCCTTTTGGGCGGCCGCGTGATTGGAGTGGTAATTCAGCCAAATATCAAAGCCGTCCTTGGCTAATTGTACGGCTATGGCCAGGCCGATACCGCGGCTGGCGCCTGTAACTAATGCAATTTTGCGGGGGGTGTGGTTCATTGTAAACTCGTTCCAAATTAATTAAAATAGAAATATAGATATGATAACTAATAATAACACAAAAAACAATCAGCCCTACCGCCGGGCCCGCAAAAACACCCGCACAATGGCGGATATTGCGTTTGACGCGCAGAAAATCGCTTTTGCGCCTATCAGTTTTCAGGCCGCGCTCGCCCTGCGCGATTTGGGCATTTTGGAATTTTTAAATAATACGCCCGCGGACGATAAAACCATCGCCAAAAAATTAAAATTATCCCTTTACGCCGTGCAAACCCTGCTGGAAGTGGGGCTTGGGTTAGACTTAGTTACCTTGCAAGACGGGGTATATAACATCAGCAAAACGGGCTGGTTTATTTTGTGCGACCCGATGACCCGCGTGAATATGGACTTTGTAAACGATGTTTGCTATCAAGGGATGTACACCTTAAAGGACTCTTTAATAAAGGGAAAACCCACGGGTTTAAAGGTCTTCGGCAAATGGAAGACGGTTTATGAGGGACTTTCCAAACTGCCCAAAAAGAACCGCACCAGTTGGTTTGCGTTTGACCATTTTTATTCCGACATTGCCTTCCCGGCTATTTTGCCCTTGGTGTTTGAACTCAAACCGCACACTATTTTTGATATCGGCGGAAACACCGGCAAATGGGCCAAAAAATGCCTGGACCACGACCCGCAGGTACAGGTGGGCATTGTGGACCTGCCCGGCCAACTGGCCGTAGCCAAAAAGAATTTAAAGAAATACAAAAACCGCGTTTCCTTCCACGCCGTCAACCTTTTGGACGGCAAATCGGTTATCCCCGGCGGAGCGGATGCTTATCTGATGAGCCAATTTTTGGATTGCTTTTCTAAGGACGAGATTGTCTCTATCCTTAAAAAAGTAAAAAAAGCGGCTGATAAGAACGCCCGCATCTACATTTTGGAACCCTTATGGGACCGCCAAGAATACGCCGCCAGTACATTTTGCCTAAATCACACCTCGCTTTATTTTACGAATATCGCCAACGGCAACAGCAAAATGTATTCGCTGGGGGAAATGGAGGAGTGCATCAAAAAGGCAGGGCTGAAAACCGAAAAAGTATTTGACGGGGTGGGCCGCTTTGCCTATACGTTAATCCGTTGCACAAAATAACGCTTATGAAACTAAAAACGCCGCACATTGCCTATAAATGGCTGATTTTTTCCGTAACGGCCATTGGGGTTTTTATGTCCACGCTGGACGGGGGGATTATCAACGTGGCCTTGCCCGTAATGGCAAAGGATTTGAACGCCAATTTGGAGCGAATCCAATGGGTAGTAAGCATTTACCTGCTTACCACCACCTGTTTTTTGCCCGTATTTGGCAAACTTTCCGATATGTACAGCCGCAAATACCTGTATTTAGCGGGCTTTTTGCTCTTTGGTATTGGCTCCTTTTCGGCGACGTTTGCGCAAAGTTTAAGTTGGATGATTTTCTCGCGCGCCCTGCAAGGGTTAGGAGCCAGCGCGATGATTTCCAACTGCCAGGCCATTATTGCCAAGGCCTTTAAAGGCAAAGACCGCGGCCGCGCCTTGGGCGGCATTGGAGCGATGGTGGCGGCGGGCTTTTTGGCAGGCCCTGCCGTGGGCGGATTTTTAATCCAACATTGGGGCTGGCAATCGGTATTCTGGATAAACGTGCCTATCAGTATGCTGGGCATTTGGCGCGGGATACAAATTATTCCGCACTTTAAGCCCGTAGAACAAGTGAAACTGGATTGGAAGGGTGCGGTTTGCTTTATTCTGTTCTGCTTTTGCTTTCTTTTTGCGTTAGACGAAGGCGATAACCAAAAATGGACGTCTTTTCTGATTCTTAGCTCGTTTACGGCCGCGCTTATCTTTTTTGCGGGATTTTATTGGCGCGAAAGAACCAGCCAAACGCCCTTTATCGGGCTTTCTCTCTTTAAAATACAGGCGATTTCGTACGGGTGCATTGTGTCTTTGCTGGGGTTTATTGCGCTCAACTGCAACGGTATTTTATTCCCTTTTTATATGGCTAATGTAATGCACCTAAACCCCGTGCATATGAGTTTGCTGTTAATGCCGTTCCCGGTGGCCCTCGCTATTTCGTCGCCGTTTTCGGGCTGGCTTTCCGAGCGGTACTCGGCACGCCTGATTACCACCGTAGGCTTTGGGTTTATTATCATCGGGGCCGCTATGTTTGTGGGCATTGGCAAAAATCCCTCTTATACCTATATTGTAATTGCGCAAATGATTATGGGCTGTGGGTCGGGCACGTTTCAGGCCCCCAATAATAATACCATTGTCAGCGCCGCACCCGCCGACCGCTTGGGTATGGTGGTAAGTTTGAGCGCACTTGCGCGCAATATGGGGGCCGTAATGGGAATTGCGCTATCGGTGCTTATTTTTTCCACCATACGCCGCCATTATGTAACTATCGGGGCGGACTATGAAACCTCTTTTATGAACGCTTACCAATATTCAATGATTTTCTGCATTGTGGTTTCGCTGGCGGCAGCGTACTTCTCAGCCGCGCGCGACAAACGCAAGAAACGCAAGGCGCAGCCGCGGGGGTTCTATGAAACGACAACCGCTTAATCTCTCGCGCAAATGGCTTATTTTTACCGTTACCGCCACCGGGACCTTTATGGGTACGCTGGACGGCGGGATTGTAAACATCGCGCTTCCGTCTATGGCGGGGGAATTTAATGCAGATATTGAAAGCATCCAATCCGTTGTAAGCGTATATTTGCTGGCGGTAACCTGTTTTTTGCCCGTATTTGGCAAACTTTCCGATATGTTCAGCCGCAAAAAGATGTATTTAAGCGGTTTTTTACTATTTGGTATCGGTTCGCTGTTGTGTTCTTTGGCAGGCAATTTGCCGCTGATGATTTTGTCCCGTGCCGTACAAGGATTGGGCGCGAGCGCAATGATGGCTAATGCGCAGGCAATTATCGCCAAAGCCTTTGTGGGTAAAGACCGCGGACGCGCCCTAGGCGGCGTGGGGGCGGTGGTGGCATTAGGCTCCTTGGCGGGCCCGGCGGTAGGGGGCTTTTTAATCCAGCATTGGGGCTGGCAGTCGGTCTTTTGGGTAAACATCCCCGTCAGTTTAATCGGCATTTGGCGCGGCATACAGATTATCCCGCGCTTTAACCCGAAAACAAAAATCCGTATGGACATCAGCGGGGCGGCCTTTTTTATCCTATCCAGTTTAAGTTTCCTCTATGCTATGAACGAGGGCCCCAACAAAGCCTGGACTTCGCCCGTTATCTTGTGCGCGTTTGCGGCAGCGGTGGTGTTTTTCCTACTGTTTTACTACCGCGAGCGTACCAGCAAAACGCCCTTTATTGGCCTGGATATCTTTAAAATTCCGGCCATTTCCTACGGGTATGTAGTGGCGGTGCTGGGCTTTATGTCTATTTTTACTAACGCCGTTTTGTTCCCGTTTTATGCGGCGGATATTTTGCATATTGACCCGGTGCAAACGGGCCTTTTGGTCTTGCCGTTCCCGGTAGCACTCGCCATTTCGTCCACGATTAGCGGCGTACTGTCGGAGCGGTACTCGGCCCGGATTATTACCACGGTGGGACTTGGCTTTGCCTTTACGGGGGCAATGCTTTTTGCCTTTGTCGGCGCAAAACCGTCCTTTGCTTACATTGTGCTGGCGCAGGTGATTTTCGGCTGTGGGTCGGGCACGTTTCAAATTCCTAACAATAATACAGTTATCAGCGCGGCCCCGAAAAATAAACTGGGCATTGTGTCCAGCGTAAACGCCCTAGCCCGCAACGCCGGGATGATTATGGGGATTGCCTGCTCCGTGGCCGTTTACGCGGCGGTGCAAGACCATTTTGTGCGTGCGGGCGCAGATAGCGAAACCGCTTTCTTGCGCGGCTATCAGGCGGCAATGTTTTTAGGGGCGGCCTTAGCGGCGGCGGGGGGAGTAATATCGGCCAAGCGCGACTAGCAGCCCCTTTTTCTACACGAAAAAACCCGCTCCAAGGAGCGGGTTTTTTATCTGTTTCAAACAGCAATTAGAAGTTTTCCGGGTGAATCATAAAGTAAGCCTGCGGATGAGCGCACACGGGGCACACTTCGGGGGCTTTTTCGCCGATGTGGATGTGGCCGCAGTTGGCGCATTCCCACATAACGATACCGGCTTTTTTAAAGACTTCGTTGGTTTCCACATTGTGCAGGAGTTTGCGGTAGCGTTCTTCGTGCATTTTTTCAATCTTGCCGACGGCTTCAAACAAGAAGGCGAGTTTGTCAAAACCTTCCTCTTTGGCTTCCTTGGCGAAGGTGGCATACATATCAGTCCACTCGTAGTGTTCGCCGTTGGCGGCATCTACCAAGTTTTCAGCCGTGGTGGGAATATTGTTGTCGTGCAAGGCTTTAAACCAAAGTTTAGCGTGTTCTTTTTCGTTGTTGGCGGTTTCTTCAAAAATTTTAGAAATCTGCACAAAGCCTTCTTTTTTAGCCTTGGAGGCGTAATACGTATATTTGTTTCTGGCTTGCGATTCGCCCGCAAAAGCCGTCATTAAGTTCTTTTCCGTCTTGCTTCCTTTCAGTTCCATATTGTCTCCTATTTTATCCTATTTGTTACCGCGGCACTTGTTGCAAAGCCCGCGCACTTGTAAATTAATCTGTTTTATTTCGCCCCAATGCGCCACATCCGCAGGCAAAGGCAAGGACTCGCCTTCCTTTAAAAATACGTCATACACTTCCCCGCAGTTCGTGCACACAAAGTGGCAATGGGGACGCAAATCCCCGTCAAAGCGCGCCTTGGACGAGAGCCCGACACGCATAAGCAAATCCATTTCTTCCAGCGACGATAACGTGCGGTACACGGTATCCAAAGACACATTGGGCATCGTCTTGCGCACCGCCAAAAACACTTTTTCCGCGCACGGATGTTCGCACGAGGCCGCCACCGCACGGAAGATTTCCCGCCGTTGGTTGGTTACTCTTAATCCTCTTGCGCGGCATTGGCCCTCAAAAAAGGCCAAGCGTTTTTGCAACTCGTCGTTTTGTGTGTTGGTTTGCATAATTTTCAAATTATTAATAATAATTCCTATTAAGAGTATAGCATATTTGAAAACAAAATCAAATTTTTTCTTTTTGTATAATATAGAAAACCTATATATATGAACTACAACGAACTTAAAAATACCGTTTTTCACACCGCTATTATTGGCGCAGGAGCCGGCGGGCTTTTTTGCGCGGGCAGCTTTTCAAGAAGCCCCAAAGTATTAATAGAACACAACACCCACCCGGGCCGCAAAATAAGCGTTTCGGGCGGAGGAAAATGCAATTTTTCCAACCGTTTTGCCCGCGCTACGGACTATGCCTGTACAAATAAACACTTTGTCAAAAACGCCTTAGCCGCATTAAAACCGCAGGATTTTGTTTCCCTGTTGGATGAAGCGGGCCTGAAATGGGAGGAGCGGAAAGACGGGCAACTCTTTACTATGGACGCACGGGACATTGTGCGCTTTCTCATCCGCCGCGCCCGCGAGGCCAACACCCAAATTTTAACAGACACGCAGGCCCTAGATGTAAAACAGGAAAACGGTCTGTTTGTGGTCAATACCTCGGCCGGGCCTATCCGCGCCCAGCGCGTGGTGTTGGCTACGGGGGGATTATCCTTCCCGGCCTTGGGCGCAAGCAACTTTGGTATCAAAATAGCGCGCCAGTTTGGCCTGAACATTATTCCCCAGCGCCCGGCGCTTGTAGGGCTTACCTTTGAAAAAAGTTTGCGGGAGCAACTTTTTAAACTGGCAGGAAACACGCAAAACGCCCGCGTATCGTGCGGGGAGCACCCTTTTGAGGGCTCGTTGCTCTTTACGCACGATGGCATCAGCGGACCGGCGGTGCTGTCCGCCTCGCTATTTTGGAAGGAAGGGGAAAAAGTAACCGTAGATTTCCTGCCCGGGGAGGATGCGCACGCGCTGTTCACCGCACAAAAAAATACCGCGCACACCTTTTCCGCCGCCTTGCACGGCAAAATAAGCGCAAAAATTGTAAAAGCCCTGCTTGGGGAACTGGACGATAAACTGCCCAACGCTTCCCGCGCGGAAATAGAAAAGGCCGCCCAACTGGTAAACCGCTTTACCTTTGTACCAGCGGGAACGGGCGGATTTTCCAAGGCCGAGGTAACGGCTGGCGGCATTGACGTGCGCGAAATCAATCCGTCCACCTTTGAGGCCCGCCGCATCCCCGGCTTATATGTTATCGGCGAACTCTTGGACGTAACGGGCCGCCTGGGCGGGTTCAACCTGCAATGGGCTTGGAGCAGTGGTTTTTCCGCCGCTAAGGCGTTAGAAAAGTTATTTTGATTTTCTACGCAACGCGCGCGCGTTTTGCTATAATGTTTGTGTACTCTAATAAGGAGCGGTGAAATGGACCTCCGCGAACAACAAAATATATTTACTCTCTTTCTTAACAGTTTCCGCTTAACCAACCGGGCTGGGGGGGCTATTTTCGCCCTCATTTTATTGGGGATTTTGCTATATGCGCTCATCTTTGCTTTTGCCTGGCTGGGCCTGCCGCTGGTTATTGCCAAAATCTTGGTAATGCCCTTTTCCCTCTTTTGTGGGGCGGTATTTATGCGCCAGTTGGGTATTAAAGCGCAAAACGACGGGGAATCCTTTTCCAACTCCTGCACAAATGCGGCCTTACCCACCGTTTATTTGGTTATCTATTCCCTGATAATGGGTGTAGTAGCGGGTGGCTTGGCTATATTAATGGTGGCTTCCCGCTCGGTGCCGATTGCCGTTATCGGATATATCTTGTTTCTCTTTTTGCAATTCCGCACGATTTTCGTTCCGGCGGCGATTGTGTTAAGAGAACAAGGCCCCATTTCCGCCCTTATTTACAGTTGGCAATTAACCGGCCACCGCTGGGGGATGACCCTATCAATGTGTCTGATTTCCTTTTTAGCCCCTATTTTAGTGGTGGGAGCAGCAGGCTATGCGCTGTATGTGGGGATTCCGCTCTTCTTTGCGGACAGTTTCCATTTAGCCGCCCTTACCGCCCCGTGGCTGGTTGCGGGCGGTGTGCTGCTGGTGTTGTGGTTTCTCTTTTGGGTATCGCTTGCAGGCTTTTACATTTTGGTCTTTTTAAACCTGGACTACGGTGAAAACCGCGGTTCCTATACGCCCGCGCCCGAAGTACAACTGACGGATGAACCCACCCAAGTTTTTGGGGCGGACAATAACGTCCTGCCGCCCGGCCTTGGCAAACCCGTTACCGAGCAGGACCTGCACCACCAAGTAGGCTTGCAGGTAACGCGCGCCTCTTTAAAATCCGCCGAGCCGGAAGCGATGAACCAACATTTAGATAAAGTTTACCAACCGCCCAAGAGCGAGGATATCGTTCAGTACGCGGATGAAGACCGTATGCCCACTATTTTGTTTGACGACGAAATGGCCAAACAAATTGAAGCCAATCAGCAAATGTGGGCCCAGCAAACCAAGCACGAAAAAACGGATAAACCGGATGACAATCAAACCTCCATTAAAATGTCCAAGTAACGCTTGCGTTTCTTTATCTATCCCCGCCGTACTTGCGGCGGGCCAGTGTATTTTTGTTACGGAAGGAGCCGATTAAACGGCTCTTTCTTTTTATATGAATTAAGGAGAACTCCCACAAATGTCAACCTTGCTTGAAATTTTAAACTTACTCGGCGGCCTGGCCGTGTTCTTATTCGGTATGAAGATAATGAGCGACGGCCTGCAAAAGGCCTCCGGCGAAAGGATGCGCCAACTGCTGGGCATCGCCACCACGAACCGCTTTGCGGCTACCGCCTGCGGGGCGTTGGTAACCAGTATTATCCAGTCGTCCAGTGCCACCACGGTAATGGTCGTCGGCTTTGCGAGCGCGGGCCTTTTGAACCTGTATCAATCCTTGGGGGTTATCTTCGGGGCCAACATCGGTACGACGATGACGGCTTGGATTGTCAGTTTGTTCGGCTTTAAAATGCAGATTTCGCTCTTTGCCCTGCCCGTTATCGCTATTGGCTTCTTTGCGCAGTTCATCCCCAGATTTGCCATTATCCGCCGCATTGGGGAAACCTTGGTCGGCTTCGGGCTCCTCTTTTTGGGCTTGGACATAATGAAGAACGCCATCCCGGCCGATTTTGCGCAAAACCCGCAGGTTGTGGCCTGGATTTCCCGCTTCCGCCCGGACAATTTGTTTAATTTGCTTACCCTCATTTTCAGCGGTACTATTTTAACCGTTATTCTCCAATCGTCCAGCGCCGTTATGGCAATGACGCTCACCTGTGCCGCCGCCGGGATTATTGACTTTCCGACCTCGTGCGCGCTTGTGTTGGGGGAAAACATCGGCACCACCATTACCGCCAACTTGGCCGCTATCGGCGCGAGCAAAACCGCCAAGCGCGCCGCCCTCGGACACTTTTTGTTTAATATCATCGGCGTCTTTTGGGTGGTGTGCATTTTCAAACACTTTGTACACTTTGTGGACTGGATTGTGCCCGGCTCGCCCTACACGCAGGATCCGGAGCAACTAACGGCTGTCCTTCCGTACCATATTTCCGCGTTCCACACCGTGTTTAACGTGATTAACACGATGTTAATGCTGCCGCTTTTAAAACAACTGGCGCACTTGACCTATTTTATTATTCCCAAATCCAAACGCGAGGACAAAAAGGAACACGAACTTATCTTTTTATCCACCCGCTTTACGAGCACGCCTGAACTGGCGTTAATTGCGGTGCGCAAAGAGGTGGAACGTATGATGAGTTTTGTAACCAAAATGACGGATAAACTCATCCACGCCGTAAAAGTTGACGACGACAAAATGTTCTCCCGCTTGATTGAGGACGTAAAAGCCGCCGAAAAAACCACCGACGTTTTGGAACATAAAATTAATATTTACTTAACCGCCCTTACGCACGGGAACCTATCCCGCCAGGCGGTGGCGCAGGCGTTCTCGCTCTTTGACGTGTTAAACAGCATTGAGCATATGGGCGACTGCGGCGAAAAAATCGCCCGCATTTTGGAAAAATTCCACGATAAACAACCGTTTACCGAAGCCGACATTGAGGACTTGGAGGAAATCGCCAAACTGACCAAAAACATCACCAAGCGCACCCGCCGCATTTTGGTAGATATCCAACAGCCCACCCGCCAATGGCATTTGCAGGCGGAAAAAACCTTTGACGAAGCGCTCAAAGATGAGGAACTTTTAAACACCCTGCGCAAACGCTTCTTGCACGATTTGCGCGAACGCATTAACGCAGGCCAAAGTTCCACGCCGGACTCCATTACCGCCTACGCCGACATTTTAAATAACTTTGAAAGAATCGGCGACTATGCTCTGCGCGTAAACGAAAACATTTTGGGTATGCGCGCCGAGGAACGGGCGATGAACGACACGCCGGCCAATGCGCAAAAATAGCAGTGTGGAAAAAATGAAATTTAACCCCTTGGCAGTATTTAAGGACTTTGCTAGTTTCTTCCCAATGGTGTGGGCCATTTTGCGCGGCAAATACAAAATGCCGTGGGCCACGCTCTTTTGGGCGGTGCTGTGCCTGGTGTATGTTATTTCGCCCATTGACCTGTTGCCCGACGTGCTGCCCGTTTTGGGCATTACGGACGACGGGGCCTTTGCCCTATTAGTATTAGCGATGCTTCATAAGGATTTGGAAGCCTTCCGCCGCTCCCGCACCAAGCCGGAAGACGTGATAGAAGCCGAAATCGTCTCCGACGATACACACCCGCAAAAATAACCCTTTTGCGCGCTTGCCGGGCGAAAAAGAAAAGAAATACAATATAGATATGAAAAAATTATTCAAACTACTTGTAAAAATTGCGGTCGTATGCGTAATTTTGCTGGCGGCGGGGTTAATTGCCCTGCGGATTATGTTCCCGCCGGAAAAATTAAAGGCTATGGCCGTAGATTATGCAAAAACCAATTTGCAGCGGGAAATTTCTTTTGACAAAATTTCCTTTAACGTCATTGGGGTAACGCTGGATAACTTTGCCTTGTCCGAAAATACCACCTTTCAAAACGGTACCTTTGTTAAGGCCGATAAATTGGTGGTGAAACTGGCCCTAATGCCACTACTTAAAAAACGGGTGGAAATTTCCACCGTATCGGTGGACGGGCTGGATGTAAACGTCATTAAAAACAAAGACGGATCCTTTAATTTTGACACGCTTATCCCGGCTTCGGACGGGGCTGATACGCCTGCCGAAACCGCCCAAGAGGACAATTCCGGCCTTGCCTTTGTACTGCTGGCTGACAGAATTGTGCTTAACAACTGCAACTTTACCTATAAAGATTTGCAAACGGGTATGGACGCCTCCGTCAACAAATTGCAGGTGGAAATCCGCGAGTTTGATTTGGATAGTCCGTTTGACGTAAAAATCAAATTCACCACCGAATATTCCGCCGCCAGGCTCAATATGACGGTTCCCGTAAGCATTTCCCTGCGTACGTTTTTGGCTAATTTAAATATGCCCGAAGCGTATGTAACGGTTAATGACATTTCCGCCTCTTACAAAACAGTAAAACTCCAATTAAAGGGCGGAGTAAAGAACTTTGAAGCCCCGCAGGCCGAACTGACGGGCACGTTAAGCGGCATCAGCAACGCAACGGTAGCCGAAATACTGCCGGACTTGCCGCATTTCTCGCTCCCGGTTATCAATATGGCGGTAAAGGCTTCGGCGGATTTGGAAAAATCCACCGCGGTTATTTCGCTTATCAAACTCTCGGTAATGGACAGCGCCTTATCCGCTTCCGGCGTAGCAGGCTGGGCAAGCGCCACGCCCACCTATTCCGTCAAGGCGGACTTATCCACCGATTTGGGCCAAATCGTCCAAATGACCGACACCGTGGCCGATTTCCAGCCCGGCGGACTGATTACGGGCTCGTTTAAGGCCACCGATAAAAATGACGGACAAGACGTAAGCGGCCAAGTAACCTTAAAAAACGTAAGCGCAATGTATGCGCCGTTTACGGTGAAGGATTTAAACGGCACGGTTAAAATCGCTTCCATTAACGATATTTCCTGCCCGTCGCTTACCGGCCTATTAAACGGGGAAAAATTTGCATCCTCTTTCTCATACAAAAACATTAAGGACGTAATGAATATCGTCTTTAACGCGGAACTGGACAAATTTACCTTAAAGGAATTTCCGTCCTACGCCTCAGACGAAACGGAAGAGGGGGAAACTGCTTCCGCTGAACAAAAAACCGCGGGCCCGGAACTTTTAATGAACATTAAAAGCAACATTAAAGTAGGCCCTATCAGCGTGCCGTATTTCCGCGCGGACGGTTTTACCTTAAACGCCAACTTAACGGGCGTAAGCGAAACGATGAAGAAGGCCAACGGACAGGTTTCCTTTGTGTTACAGCCCGGCGCCATTACGGATATTGATTCCTTTGTTAAGGAGAATAAATACGTCAAAATTCTGCTCCTGCCTATCACGCTCGTGCGCAAGGTGGCGGGCAAGTTAAATGTGGATATCTTCCCGGCCGAAGCAAACGCGCAAAAGGGCGAAATCGCCTTTACCAACGGCGAGGGCGTATATACCTTTACCAGCGGCGTAATGAAGGTGGATAAGACGACCTTTGCTTCCAAACTGACCAACATTAACGGAAGTGGGAATATCAATTTCCACACGCAGGCCTTGGATATGAAGGTATCCGCTACGGTGCTTACGTCGCAAACGCCTGTCATCATTAAAATCGGCGGGACGATGGATAACCCGTCAGGCAAGTTGGACGTGCTAAACACGGTGGGCTCGGTACTGGGCGGCATTTTAAATTACAAAACGCCCGGTAAGGTAGCCGCCAGCACCGCAAGTACCGCCGGAAACGTCGCCACCGGGGCCGTTAAAACCACGGGCCAAGTGGCGCAAACCGGGGTTGATACCGCCAAAAACGTGATAAAGGGTATCGGCGGGCTCTTTAAAAAGAAAACCACGGACGATACCTCCACCGCTGAAACAGAAACCAAATAATTCTTTCCCAAGCCCCGGTTCACCCCGGGGCTTTTTTATTCCCCAGTAGCCGACGGACAGACAAATATCATATAATAAGATATATATGGGAAGAGTCCTTTTATTTTTGACTAACCTCATTTTTCCTTTGGCCGCCTTGGGCGTTGCGCTGGGCTTTTTGTGCTCACCGCGGCGCGGCCTTTTAAAGCACCTGTACCAGGAATTAAAGGAACGCTTCGGGCTTGAAAAAGAGGGGAAAATCCCCCAAGGGGCCCTGTGGCTCCATTGTGCAAGCGTGGGGGAAGTGATGTCTATGAAGGAGGTCATCTCCCGCCTAAAAGCGTTTTACAAAAAAGACGTTATCGTAACCACCACCACCGAGGCCGGCAAGGAAACCGCCCTCAAAAACCCCAACATTACCAAAGCCTTTTTGGCCCCGCTTGATTTTTACCCGTCCTGCAAACGCTTTATCCGTTTGGCTAAACCGTACCGCCTGTTTGTGGTGGAGCGGGAAATTTGGCCCAATATGCTGGCCGCCGCGCACCAAGCGGGCGTTCCGGCGGCGGTGATTAACGGGCGCATTTCCGCCAAATCGGCCCGCGCTTACGGGCTTATCAAGCCGCTTTTTAAAGAAACCTTTAACACGCTGTCCTTTGCCGCCCTGCAAACGCAAGAGGCCGCCCGACATTACGAAAAATTGGGTATGGATAAAAATAAAATCTTTGTTTGCGGCAATGTAAAGTATGACACCTTAAACGATAATCCCGCCAAGGTGGGCGAGGTGGAAAAAATGCTGACTGCCCTCGGCTGGAACGGGCGCAAAATTTTGGTGCTGGGCAGCACGCACCCGGCGGAAGAAACAATGCTTTTGCGGGCAGCGGCGGACATTATAAAAACAGGCGCCAAGATTATTTTTGCCCCGCGCCATTTGGAGCGCAAGCCGGAAATTGAAACCGCCCTGCGCCAAAGCGGGCTTCATTACGCGTTTGTCAGCCAAGGCCAATTTGATAAAAATACCGATATTCTCTGCGCCGATGTAATGGGACTGTTGCAGTCCCTCTATGCCTGTGCTTCGCTTACGTTTGTGGGTGGCTCGGTCGTACCGCGCGGCGCGCACAATTTGTTGGAACCGGCCATTTTATCCAAAACCGTTTTATTCGGCCGCTATTTTTATAACGCACCCTTAACCGCCCAAGCCCTGTTGGAAAACGGCGGGGGAGTGTTGGTAAACGAAACCAATTTTAAAGAAACGGTGCTGCGGTTGCTGGCTGACCCGGCACAACTGGAAAATATGTCCGAAAAAGCGCGCAAAACGGCGCTAAGTTTTAAAGGAGCAACCAACCGTATAATGGAAGTGGTAAACAACTATGAACGAAAATAACCCTAATATTTTAGTCGTGCGTCTTTCTTCGCTGGGGGATATTGTTTTGTCCTCCCCGGTATATAAGAATATCAAGGCCCAATGGCCCAACGCGCGCATTACGCTTATGGTAAAGCCGCAGTTTGCCCAAGTGCTCGCCGGGCACCCGGATATTGACGAAATTATGGTAGCCAAAAAAGGTCTGTGGGCCAACATCCGCCAAATCCGTGCGGGGCATTTTACGCACTATTTGGACTTGCACGCTACCTTAAAAAGTATTTTAATGGGCTTTTTCAGCCGTATTCCGCACCGCGTCCGCTACGACAAAAACTCCGTGGCGCGCCGGATGTTCGTAAAATTCCACAAAACGTCCCTGGTGCTTGAAAAACACACCTTGGAAAAATATTTGGAAGCCCTTAAACCGTGGGGTATTGAAATTAAGTACAAAGAACCGAAATTGGGCGACTGGGCCTACGAAGATGCCAACCTGGCCGGGAAAAAGGTAAACAAAATCGGCATCTTCCAAACCTCGTTCATCGGCGACAGCGTACTGACTACGCCGCTTATTCAAAAAACGGCTAAACTCTTCCCCGAGGCAAAAATCGTCGTTATTACCCGCCCGCAAACGGAAGATATTTTTAAACCGATGAAGGAAGTCTCCGAAATTATCTTAAACGATAAACGCGGCTGGAATAAAATTGTCGGCGTGTGGAAGACGGCTAAGGCCATTAAAGAGTCCCACATTGATATCTTGCTCGTACCGCACCGCAGTTTTAGAAGCGCGCTTATTGCTTGGCTTTCCCGCGTGCCCGTGCGCATTGGGTTTACGTCCAGCGAGGGGTGGTTCTTATACACCAAAACAGTGCCGTTCTCTTGGATGATTCACGATGCCGAGCGCAACCTTTCGCTTTTGCAGGGTATTGTAAAGGAAAAATTCAAGGCCGAAAAACTCAATATGCGCTATGCGCCGTCCGCCGAGGAAAACGTCGCGCGCTTAATGAAGGACTTTAACTTGGAAGGCAAAACACTCGTCGGTATTCACGCCGGAAGCGCGTGGCCAACCAAATGCTGGCCGATGGAGTATTTTGTCCAACTGATTAGCCGCCTGCAAACCGAACTGGGCGTACAGGCAGTACTCGTAGGCGGAGGGCATAAAGACGCCGACTTGGGCGAAAAAATCTGCCAACTTTCCCAAGGGCACGCCGCCAACTTATGCGGCAAAACCAGCCTGGCCGATTTAATGGCGTTAATGAAGCACTTTAAACTCTTTATCACCAATGACTCCGGGCCTATGCACATTGCCACCGCCTTTGATGTGCCGACCTTGGCTATCTTTGGGCCGACCACGCGCGAACTGGGCTTCTTTCCGTATGGGGAAGGGCACAGAGTGGTAGAGGTAAAGGATTTGCCATGCCGCCCGTGTGCGTTGCACGGGGGGAAGAAATGCCCCTTGGGCCATTTTAAATGTATGAGGGACATTTTGCCCGACCGCGTTTTTGAAAACGCCAAGGAAATGCTGGAAGAACACCACAACTTGCCCGCACCGCACGAAGAATTACACAAATAAACAGACGAAAAGCCCCGCTCAAACGAGCGGGGCTTTTTACTTTACAACAGGACCTAAAAATCGTCCTCGGGCTTTTCGTCCAAGGCCTGGCGGGTGGCCGCAAAAAGTTTTTTTATTTCCGGCAGTTTTTCTAGCGGCAGCCAAATGCCTTTTTTGGTAAACCCGACATCTTCCTGCCATTGGCGAAGGTCCAAGCCGCGGCGGCTCTTAAAAGTACCAATAGAAGCCACAATGCAAATGCCCGGGCGTTTGGCAAACTTACCAATCGTGCCGTCCTTTACGGCCGTAATGTCATCCGGCAACGCGGACACAAGCGGCTCCAAGGCGCGCAGGATTTCCGGCGTCATCGTTACGCCATCGCGCGTGGCCCCGCTGAAAGAGTCCGTCAGCAAATACCGCCGCACAGACACATAGCGGAACCCGCGGTACGCATCAATACTAAAACGGACCTCTTCGTTATTTTCAAGCGGCAACGCACCAATATCCCTAAGTAAAGTAAAACTGCTTTCGCTCATATAAAACACCCCCGTAAAAAGACTATAACTATTCCCGTAAAATATGATAAGATTAACTATAACTATATTCTATTGCTTGGTTATCATAAAATCAAGCAATTTTTGCATCATCATTTAAAGATTTTTATATTTGGGTTGTAAAGGAACATATGAACAATACTCCCTCGTTGGTTGGAAAAGAAATTTCCGGTTGCGAAATTTTGAATAAAGTCGCCGAAGGCGGTATGGGCGCGGTATATAAAGCGCGCCACAAAGCCTTAAACCGCATCGTCTGCGTAAAGATTTTAAGCCCCGCCTTGGCTAACGATAAAAAAGCGGTGGAACTCTTTTTAACCGAAGCCCGCGCTATTGCGGAATTGGACCACCCCAACATTGTAAACGTGTATAACGTCGGAAAGGAAAAGGGCTATTATTTTATTGTAATGTCATTTATTGAAGGGCAAACCCTTTCAATGATGTTAAAACGCAACAAAGTCCTGCCGATTGGGCTGATTTTGGACTTGTTTGAAGGCGTTTTACAGGGTTTGTCCGCCGCACACGAAAAGGGGATTATCCACCGGGATATTAAACCCTCCAACATTTTAATTAACCCGCAAATGCAGCCCAAAGTGGTGGACTTCGGTATCGCCAAAAAAGTGGATAAAAGCAAAGGCTCCACCAAAACCACCGAACTGGCCGGTACGGCGTATTTTATCGCGCCGGAACAGGCCTTGGGCAAGGACCTAGATACACGCGCGGATTTGTATTCCGTCGGTGCCAGTATGTACTATGTACTGACGGGGCAATTTCCGTACAATGGCAAAAATACCATTGACATCATCCAAAAGCACATCAACGATCCGGTGCCCAATCCGGCCAAAATCCGCAAGGATATGCCGGGCTGGCTTGCGCTTGCGGTGCAAAAACTGATGAGCAAAAACCCGGATGACCGCTTCCAAACCGCCAAGGAAACCTATCAGTATTTCCAAAAAATGCGCGCGGAGGACCAACTGCGCGTAAAAATGGGCAACTCCGGCCGCGCTATTGATTTGGGCGAGGAAGGTCCGTTAAAAATCGCAAAAGAGGAAATGCCCACCACGCAGAGCATTACCAAAGCCCGCGCACAGGAAGCGGCGGCCCGCCCCAAAACCACCTCTTCGGCCCGTCTGCCCTCGCTTATGCCCAGCATAAACGCGGCGGCGGATATTCCCGATACGCCCAAGGTTCCTAAAAAAGAGCCGGAACCGCAAATGATGACGGCACAAGATGTCAAACCCGTTAATGTGTTTGTACCCGCCAAACAGGTGCGCAAAATGCGCCCAAGCCCAGCACCAGCCATTAAAGCGGCGGCTACGGATATTGTAAAATTCATCCTTTTAGTACCGCTCTTTATGGCGTTTGCCGCCGGGATTATTTACGTTTTCTATACGTTCGGCAAGATTTGCTCCGTGCATACGGACCTGACGGCAGGCTTTTTATCCAACCTGTTTAATCCGTTCTTTGCGGCCCAGTACGAGCCCAACCAGGCGCTTATGACAGGTGTAGCAGCCGTTACCCTGCTGCTTATCTTCGCCTCTTCCGCCATAAAAGCCTTTTCGCGCTCCACCACACTGCTTTTAGTGCTGGCGGCAGTGTCGTATATGACGGGGTTATTCACTCCCGAAGCGGCCTTTATGGACTTATCCCAAGTGGGGCAATACCTCTTTACGCCGGAATATTACCTGTGCTATTTGGTACTGGCCACCGCGTGGGGATTGTCGCTGTGCTGGCGCGTAAACCGCTCCATTGCGCAAGGCGTGTTGGGCACCGCACTCCTTATCTTTTCTATGGTAACCGCGTTTTTGGCGGCGCACTTGTCTATTCCGCCGGCCAGCCAAAACATTACCATACAGGTAGTCTTTTATGCGGCGCTCTTCTGCGGGTTCTTATCCGCCTATTATCTGCTCGTCAAGCGGGAAAACAGTATTCTCTTCCCGTTTGTGTTGATGGTACTGGGCATTGGCGGGATGTGGGTATATGCGGTATCCGGCCTAACGGAAACGACCAACAAGACCTTGGCGGCCTTAACCGACCATATTAAAGTAGCCTCTACCCACGACGTTGAATCTAACGCCCGTATGGAAAAATTGGTAGGCATTAAAAGCCAGCGTCAAACCTTTGCTGAAATTGATAAAACCAACGAACTGACCGGAAAGACCGAGGAAGAAACATACGCGTTCTTGGAAACCCGCATCAACCGCGTGGCCCCGGGTGTGTTTAATGAGCAGACAAGACCGCTGTTTATCCATTTCTTACAGCAATATTACCACGGCGGGGAAAACAAAATGCACCTCTCCGTGTGGGATTATGCGGTCAGTTTGCCACTCTACAACTTCAACCATTACGCACAAGATAACAACGCCTACGGCTTCTTAATCGTAATGCTTTACCTGTTCGGCGTTTGCTCGTGTGCGGGCACTATTTTGTTTAAAGAGGAGGAGTTATGAGCAGTTTTGACATTGAATTTGCGGCCGTAACCGACATTGGCAAAATCCGTGAAAAAAACGAAGATAACGTGCTCATTTCTTCCGACTTGGGCCTTGGCGTAGTGGCCGACGGTATGGGGGGGCACAGCGCGGGCGAAATCGCCAGCAATATCGCCGTGTCCGTACTGGCGGAAACCATACGCAAGGTAAACACCAACCAATTAAAAATCCCGGAGAATTTCTTACCCAAACTGGACCCGGCCGAACGCAAACTGTTAATGGCCGCCAATTTGGCTAACGCCGCCATTTATTCCACGGCGCAATCGTCCGACATTTACCGTATGATGGGCACCACCTTGACGGGCGTACTCTTTGACGGAGATTTCGCCACCGCCGTACACGTGGGGGACTCTCGCCTGTACTTGTTTAGAGATAAAAAGATTGTCCAAATCACCACGGACCACTCGTTGGCAATGGAACACGTCCGCCGCGGCCTTTTAACCCGCGCCGAGGCCGACCACTCCAAAATCCAAAACGTCCTCACCCGCGCAATGGGTATTAAAAAGAATATTGAATTTGACCTGTTAAAATTCCCGGTCAAAATTGGCGATACCCTGCTGTTGTGCTCGGACGGCCTTTATAAGGGGCTTTCCGAAAACGATATGGGCGATATTTTGCGCGAGGGAAGCCAGTTGCCTATTGTTAAACTGTGCAAGCAACTGGTGCGCGTGTCTAACGATAAAGACGGGCAGGATAATATTTCCGCCGTCCTTATCAAAATTCTTCCGGCCAAAAAACTTACCTTTAAGCAACGCTTAAAAACGTTCTTTTCCAGAAGGTAATTTCCGCCTGAAAAAACCTTATTTTAACAACCCCTTTATTAGCACTCTAATAAGGGGGTTGACAATTTTAAACAGAAATGCTAAATTAGCATTAAGCCAAAGTGAGTGCTAACAACCTCACAGGCGTTATATTTACAATATCTTCATAAGGAGTGAGTGAAAATGGCAGAAGTAAAAATTAAACCGTTGGGCGACCGTGTAATCGTAAAGCCCATTGAAAGAGAAACGATGAAAGGGGGAATCATCATTCCTGACACCGCCAAAGAAAAACCGATGGAAGGCGAAGTTTTGGCCGTCGGTGCCGGCAAATTGAACGAAAAAGGCGAACGCGCGCCAATGGACGTTAAAAAAGGCGACCGCGTGTTGTACGGCAAATACTCCGGAACCGAAGTAAAACTGGACGACGAAACGTATTTAATCATCCACCAAGACGAAATCTTGGGTATTTTAGGGTAATAGGGGGAAAATAATCAGTATGGCTAAACAAATTATGTACGGCGACGATGCCCGCGCCAAAATGAAATCGGGTATTGAAAAAGTTGCAAACGCTGTAAAAGTTACGCTCGGGCCCAAGGGCAGAAGCGTAGTATTGGAAAAGAAATTTGGCTCTCCTCTTATTATTGATGACGGCGTAACCATCGCCAAAGATATTGAACTGGAAGACAAGTTTGAAAATATGGGCGCGCAGTTAATCCGCGAAGTCGCCTCCAAAACCAACGACGTAGCCGGCGACGGTACCACCACCGCCACGGTGCTCGCCAACGCAATGCTGACCGAAGGGATTAAAAACATTACCGCCGGCGCCAACCCGACCCTCGTTAAAAAGGGTATTGAAATGGCCGTAGAAGCCACCAAGGCTGAACTGGCCAAAATGCACAAACCCGTAAAGACCAAAGAAGAAAAAGCCCAAATCGCTACTATTTCTTCCAACGACCGCGAAATCGGTAATATGATTGCCGAAGCGATTGAAAAGGTCGGCGCGGAAGGCGTCATCACCGTAGAAGAAGGCAAAACCGCTACCACCCAACTGGATATTGTGGAAGGTATGCAGTTTGACCGCGGTTACATTTCTCCTTACTTTGTAACCGATTCCGAACGTATGGAGTGCGTGTTGGAAAACCCGTACATCATCATTACGGATAAGAAGATTTCCTCTATGAACGACCTCTTGCCGGTTTTGGAAAAAATCGTACAAAGCGGCAAGCAGTTCCTCATCATCGCCGAAGATGTGGACGGCGAAGCGTTGGCTACCTTGGTAGTGAACAAACTCCGCGGCACCTTGAAGGGTTGCGCGGTCAAGGCCCCCGGCTTTGGCGACAGACGCAAAGAAATGTTGGAAGATATCGCCATTTTGACGGGCGGCGAAGTGCTTAGCGAAGAACGCGGCATTAAGTTGGACAAGGCCGAACTCGCTATGCTTGGCCAATGCGCCCGCGTAGTGGTGGACAAAGAAAATACCACTATCGTCAGCGGTAAAGGCAGCAAGGAAGCCATTGCGGCCCGCGCTGAACAAATCCGCAAACAGATTGAAAACTCCAAGAGCGAGTACGATAAAGAAAAACTCCAAGAACGCTTGGCTAAACTTTCCGGCGGTGTGGCCGTTATCAGCGTAGGTGCTGCTACGGAAACCGAACTGAAAGCCAAAAAAGCCAAAGTGGAAGACGCCAAAAATGCTACCAAAGCCGGTGTGGAAGAAGGCCTCGTGCCCGGCGGCGGTGTAGCGTTGGCCCGCAGCCAAAAGGCCTTGGAAGCCTTGAAAGCCGACAACGACGATATCCGCACGGGTATCAACATTGTTAAGAAAGCCTTGACGGCCCCCTTGAAACAAATCGCCGCCAACGCTGGCTTGGACGGTGCGGTAGTGGTGGACAAGGTGCTTAGTATGAAAGGCGCCGCCGACGGCTACGATGCCGAAAACAACACTTACTGCGACCTCTTGAAGGCGGGTGTAGTGGACCCGGCCAAAGTGGTCCGCACCGCGCTTGAAAATGCGGCTTCTATCACCGGCACGGTACTCCTTACCGAAGCCTTGGTGGCGGATGCCCCTGAAAAAGAAGGCGCTCACGCCCCCGCAATGCCCGGTATGGGCGGAATGGGCGGTATGATGTAATTTAACAGCCTGTACGAAGAACCGGGGCACTTTTAAAGCGTCCCGGTTTTTTATGTTTTTGGGGAAAAAGCAAGAACGAGCAACCCAGTATTGCCTTTTATAGGTCCTTTGGCCCTGGGGGAAGTGGGCCTTTTGGGAACTGGAAAAATGTTAAATAGTTGTATAGAATATATAAAAGAAACCAAAAGGAGAAAATATGAAAAAACTTTTAGCAGTTGCTTTAACACTTGGTGTATTAACCGCTGTGGCTTCGGCTCAACCATATAGGTCTGCTGATGCCTACACTTTTGCCCAATGGGCGCAAAATAACAAAAAGATTCTTTCGTATGTTGACTGGAAAAAAGCCCACGACAAGCAAGCCACTCGCGAAAAAGCCGCATCCAAACGGGCTTGTAATGCTATCCCGGCCAAGGCAAAAACGCAGGCTAAAATTACTTGGTTTAACGACTATCACAAGTTCCGCACAGACGAAATGGAACGGTCGGCGGAAAATTATACTTGCAGCGTAATTTTAATGGATTACCACGAAAAAAATGGCTTGGGTACGGTCAATGTGGCGTTTAAAAACGATTGTTTTAAGGAAATGCAAAGAAGAGCCCAGAGCGATTGGTTCACGTTTAGCATTTACTTGGACCAATTTGATACCCCCTATCAAGAAGAAAGTTTTGTATATGATTATGATAATAAGGGCGACAGTGCCGCTGACAAGAATTTAAAGGCGTTTAAACACGTTAAAATCGCCAATACCGATTATTACCAGTTCGCTATGCCTGTGCGTACTCCGGCCCTGCAAAAAGGCTTTAAAGCGCTCTTCCCGACTGCCAAGAGTTTCATTACCTCGGAAAAAGCCGCACTCGCATTAAGAGCAATGCTCGGACACTCCCCAGTATCGGCCTACACACAAAGATAGCCACTTTACTCCCTCGCCAAGCGAGGGAGTTTATATTACTATTAAGGATATAAAATGTACAAACTGATTATGTTGTTGACCTGCGTATTTATGGCTGGTGTCTTGCCTGCAACCGCCGGAACAAATGAGTTGGGAACGCAGATTACAAAACAAATAGTTAAATCCAAACCCTCCAACAAGGGCGCCAGCGAAGAAAATTTCCGTGTAGATTTTACTATTTCCGAAAAATTCTTTGACGAAAATATGAACCAAGACAATGGCCCCTTTAAGGCTAATATCGCGTGTAAGGCCTATGCGTTGGATGCCCATTGGTTGCTATTAGCCGGGACTTGTATGGATTATTCCAAAGAGGATATTCGTATGTTAGGGGACCACGTCTATATGGAACGCCACGACCGCAAAGTGTTACGTTCCGCCGTAAGAGGAAAAGCCTTGGCGCCCAATCAGTTTGCCCGCAATAACCAAGTAATGCTTATCTGGACAGATAACCTTATTTTCCAAGGCCCTTACATCAATGTTTTGGCAACGGAAGATATAACACATTTGGCGGTATTATCTTTAAAAAACACACTCAAAATACATACAGCCCGCTTTGGAGTGGATAAACTGCGTGAACGCCACATAAAAACCCCGTTGGAGGAATATAGCGATACCTTTAAACTGAAAGAGGGAATTACCGATTTATCCGGCACCGCCACGGACCCGTTATTTATCTATTCGCATACCAACGGAAATGAATTTTTGGCCGCTTATAACAAAGGAATGCTTGGTTATGCGCTGCAAATGACCATTGACGACAGCATAAACACCTACACGGGGCACAAGTCGGACACTTGGTATTCGCTTACCAAGGCGGATTTGGAATTTATTAAACAAACAGTCCAACAATATCGCCCGGAGGATTGGTTTCGCATCAAAAACAGGTTATTTTTTAACCAAATGAATACGCCGTTTTTTAAATAGTTTTACACCCGCCCCAAAGGCGGGTGTTTTTTTAGTATTTTTGGCCGAATTTTTATAAAATAAAAGTATCTTACCAAAAGGGGGAAATATGGCTAATAATCCTATGTTTAACGAAGCCGCGTTTGAACGCGCGCAAGAATCTGCCCGTGCCGTACAGCCGATGACGCTGCAAGGCACCATTAACAAAACCTTCTGCCTGCTGTTTTTATGCGTGGTGGGGGCAATGTTTACGTGGATGAACCCGCAAATATCCGGCCTAGCGATGGGGATATCCGCCATCGGAGCGTTTGCACTGGCGATGGTTACATCCTTTAAACCGTCCGTTTCGGCCTTTACCGCACCCATTTATGCGCTCTTGGAAGGGGCTTTATTAGGCGCCATTTCGGCCCAATACAACGCCCAATTTAAGGGCATTGTGTTTAATGCAGTGGCGATTACGTTCTTGGTATTTTTTGCGATGCTTTTTATCTACCGCACAAAAATTATCAAGGTATCCCGTGGGCTAATGATTGGCATTTTCTCAGCCACGCTGGCTATTTGTGTGTTATATATCGGTTCGTTTATCTTATCGCTCTTTGGCGTAAGCACGGCCTATTTAACGTCCAACTCGCCGCTGTCTGTCGGCATTAGCGTGGTGGTGTGCATTGTTGCCGCGTTAAACTTTTTGCTGGACTTTAATTTTATTGACGAAATGACCTCCCGCTTTGCCGAGCCTAAGTATATGGAGTGGTACGCCGCGTTTAGTTTAATGGTTACGCTTATTTGGCTCTACATTGAAATTTTACAACTGTTAGCCAAATCGCAAAAGCGCTAATCGTGCCGGAGCCGTCCAAATTTTGTAAAATTAAAGAGTAAAGAAACCCCGCTGTTAAGGCGGGGGGAATTATTAAAGGAGCCAAAAGAAACTATGAATTTTGACAGCATCAAAAAAATTCAGGATATGGACCTGAAAAACAAAAAAGTATTGGTGCGCGTAGATTACAACGTACCTTTGAAAGACGGTAAAGTAGATAACAACAAACGCATCGTCGCTACCGAAAAAACCATTAAATACCTGCTTGACAATAACTGCCGCATCGTGCTTATCGCCCACTTGGGCCGCCCGAAAGGCAAAGTAGTGCCGGAATTTAGTTTGGCTCCCGTGGCCGCCGAAGTGGAAAAATTGTTCGGCGTACCGGTACATTTCGCCAAGGATTGCGTAGGCCCAGAAGCCGATAAAGTTGTAGCCGAAACCAAAAACGGCGAAATTGCCCTCTTGGAAAATCTCCGCTACCACCCCGAAGAAGAAAAGAACGACGCCGAATTTGCCAAACAGTTGGCTAAACACGGCGAAATCTTTGTGCAGGAAGCCTTTGGTACGGTTCACCGCGCCCACGCGTCCACCAGTGCCATTACGGACTTTTTGCCCGGCTGCGCGGGTTTCCTCGTACAAAAAGAAGTAGAATTTTTGGGTAAAGCCCTTGAAAACCCGGCCCGCCCGTTTGCGGCGGTGGTCGGCGGCGCCAAAGTGTCCGACAAAATTATGTTGCTCAACAATTTGATGGACAAGGTAAACGTACTCGTCATTGGCGGCGGTATGGCTTACACGTTCCTCAAAGTACAGGGCCACGAAATCGGCAAGTCCTTGTTTGACGCCGAAAAAGAAAACGAAGCCAAAGCCGTTTTGGCCAAAGCCCAAGAAAAAGGCGTTAAAATCTTGTTGCCCGTGGACCACGTGTGCGGTAAAGAATTTGCCGAAACCACCGAACCCGTGTCCGTGGAAGACATCAACATCCCGGCTGATTTGATGGGCTTGGATATCGGTCCGAAAACGATTGCCGCGTTCCGCGAAGAACTGCTTAAATGCAAAACCATTTTCTGGAACGGCCCGATGGGCGTATTTGAATTCCCGAACTTTGCCAAAGGCAGTTTTGCCATTGCCCAAGCGATGATTGACGCCACCAAAGCCGGCGCGACCACCATTATCGGCGGCGGCGACAGCGTCAACGTGCTCAAAAAAGGCAAATTCAACCAGAAGGAACTTTCCCACGTTTCCACCGGCGGTGGTGCCAGTATGGAATTTGTGGAAGGGAAGGAATTGCCGGGCTTGGTGGCGTTAGCCAAATAAGCCGGAAATTCTGTCCGACCTTGCTTTTTCCCGCGTCCGCAAGGGCGCGGGCTTATTTTATACAGGCAGAACTTCCTGGACTTGTTGCTTTGGCTAAATAGTCTGCTGACACAAACAAAATCCTCCGCTTTGCGGGGGATTTTGTTATTTCGTCCAGAAAGAATTGCCCGGACTCGTACCCTTAGCGAAGTAGTTCGACAAGACCTTTCGGTCTGTTAAACGATTAGTTGACACAAACCCGCCCTCTACCGTTCAGAGGGCGGGACCATTTTATACCGAAAGGAATTGCCGGGTTTAGTCGCGTTAGCGAAATAAGCCAGACAAGTACAAAACATTTGCTAAAAACCGGGCCTGCTGTTTAGGCCCGGTTTTATAACTACTGCTCACAATAAACCCCGGGCGTAAGCCCGAGGGATGGAGTGTGCGAACCCGCTACTAGAAAACTTTGTTTTCTCATTATGTTTAGTAGCGGGCAAAATTAAGCAACGCTGAAATTTTGGAGCAAAAGAAACCCCGAGCGTGAGCTCGGGGAGTTTCATATATATAGTTTTTGGCGTCATCCCGTCAGAGTGGGTGGCCCCGCAGGGGCAGTTGGTGCAAACTATTAAAACTAGGACTCGCCTTCCAGTAAAATTCCTGACGGAATTTTCTTGCAGGCCGGACTCGCGGTTTTTGCCTTGTGTGCAGTAGAACTATACACACAAACAAAAACATCGCTGCGCCTTTCTCGTCCCTACGCCTTTGGCGCCCCCGCAGGGGCAGTTTGCCTGCTCTCTGCGTATAAATTAAAAAAACCGGACTTTCGTCCGGTTTTTAAATTTATTGCGCAGAGAGGGACTCGAACCCTCAAGCCTTGCGGCATGCGCCCCTCAAACGCACGCGTATACCAATTCCGCCACCTGCGCGAAAATCTTACTACTGAGGGTTTGAAAGAACATCTTTGCGACTACATATATATATTACTAAAAAACTATGCGCCGCGCAACTAAATTACCGCTTTTTTAGGCGGAAACTTAATTATTTGCCGGGTACAGCCGGGGCCGTAGCGGCCGGAACTTTTACCGAGTCCAACACCGAGGCGGACGATTTTTTATTGGAAGCAATCGTCAGCACGACGGAGGTGCACATCAAAATAAGCGCCAAAATAGCGGTAAATTTGTTAATAGCGTTAAAGGCAGTAGGGCTGGCAAACAAGTTATCCGCGCCCGACGCGCCGAAGATTCCAGCGGCGGAGCCTTTGCCGCTCTGTAAAAGAACGAGCAAAATCAACAAAATACAAACAATAAAGTGCAAAACCAAAGTTAAGGTGTACATTTGCAAATCTCCTATAAAAATAACACTCTTATTATACAAATTTTTTTTATTTTTGGCAGTATTTCTTGGCCTTGATAAATGGGGATATTTTAGTTACAATATCCACAGCAGTACAAAAGGAGGACCTTATGAAAAAAGGGTTTACATTAATTGAATTATTGGTTGTCGTATTAATTATCGGTATTTTGGCGTCGGTAGCGTTGCCGCAATACCAAAAGGCGGTAATGAAAGCGCGCCTGATGAAATGGGTTCCTGTGGTGCGCAACATCGCCGATAACGTGGCCGTGTGCAAACTGGCGACGGGAAACTCCCTGTGCACCTTGGACGAAATGGGTATTGAAATAAAGGATAAAAACGGTAATATCATTACCACCGGTGGGGATAATACGATGTTAGATGATTTCTTTTATTTCAAACGCGAAGGCGATGCTTGGTATGCAGTGGGCACTTATCCCTATGGGGGGGAATATATGATTCAGTTACTGGCAAGAGCAAACGGGGAGTTCAGGGTTCGCGCTAATTCCAGTTCCAGCCACGCTAAGGGATATAAGTTAGTTAGAAGTATGTGGAGCGATTGCGAGCAAGATGGCGGCTGGGTATATTGCAAATAATGTTTAATATGTTTTAGAAAACCCCGGGATATCAATATCCCGGGGTTTTTCATTTATATCCTTACGGCAGTTCGTACATACGGTAACCCCAATTTGTCGCCACATAATGCCCCTGCATTACACGCTCGCAAAAATCACCCGACTGGGCCGTATAGTGGCTGCCCGCCCATTCCCAGCAATACATTTTGTCTTCACTTATCCCGGTGGCTACCGTATTTGGGTGGACATACGTAAACCCGCCACATTTATAGGGTCCCTTTAAAAACATAGAAGAGGATAAAAAGTGCCTAGAACCCCAATTATTATTTACAATCAGTTCATAATTATCATTTCCGCGGCTATCCTGCGTGGTTAAACCGCATTGGGAATACCGCCCGCGGTTAGGTAAGTTAATATCCAAATCCAATTCGTCAAACTGATGCGGATAATCATTATTAGCCAAATAAAAGGCTTCCTGCGCCGTAGCCAAAGTACGCGTATTGGTCCGCAGTTCCGCCGCGCGGCTTTTCCAAACGGCCTTTTCGTATTGCGGTACAGCCACCGCCGCCAATATGCCAATAATCAAAACCATCACCAATAACTCAATGAGCGTAAAGCCGCCTAATCGGCCCGTAAACAAGTTTTTCACACGACACCTCATTTTTGATAAATTTTACTACATCTTAAAATTTATCAAAAAAAAAAAACGATACAACCCCCTTTAAAAAACGGCAGCCAACAAAGCCAAAGTCTAGCGTCCAAAATGCTATAATATAGCATCTTAATTACCGTCGGAGTTTTACAAAAATGAAACCTTTACTAGCCGCCTGGGTCTGCTGGGCCATTGTGGGCCTGTCGCCCGTAGCGGGCAAATATGCCGTTGGCGTGATTAGCCCCGCCTTACTCGTTTTTTTGGGCACGCTTATCGGCGTACTGTATTTTACGCCGTGGATTACCAACAACCACAAATGGGGGGAACTCTTAGCCAAGGAAACCTTATGGAAATTCCTCTTTATCGGCACCTTTGGCACGGCTCTGCCGTTTACCATTTCGCTTATTGCGCTCCACTACACCACGCCGGGCAACGCGGCTATTTTACAGCAGAGCGAACTTTTTTATTCTCTTTTATTTGCGTGCATTTTCCTGCGCGAATTTCCCAGCCGCCAACAACTGGCCGGAAGCGCGCTTATCGTGCTGGGCGTGCTCATCATCCTCGTCAAAGAGCAATACACTCCGCGCTGGACGGGCGATTTGCTCATCGTCGGCAGTACCTGGATGTTGCAGGCGGGCTCCACATTAGCCAAAAAACTCCCTCAAAACTTGGACCACCGCGTAATCGGTATGGCGCGCAACTTGTTTGCCTTACCGGTGCTCGTGGTGATTTTAGCCGTAATGTGGGCAATGAAGGAAACCTTTGTTTTAAAACCCAATGTGCAAATGTTCTCTGTTTTGGCCTATACGGGTATTTTGAAATACGGCCTTGCAATGGTGGTATGGTACAAGGCTATCCGCGCGCTGGATTTAAGCAAAGTAACCGCCATTTACCTTTCTTACCCGGTGCTCGCGCTCTTAATTTCCGCCTTGGTCGGGTTTGAAAGCATTACCCTGCACCAAGTAATCGGCCTGGCCGTAACGTGCGCGGGGGCGTATTGGGTCAGCGTTACCGTTAAAAAAGAGGGCCATTAACCCTACAAATTAGGTAAAATATAATATATGTTTAAAGTATCCCCGGTAGCCGCCATTTGGCTGGCTTGGTTTTTTGTAGCGTCCAACGTCGTGGTAACTAAATTTGCCACGCCCTATGCGGCTTCTGCGCTGTATATGCTTGTCAGTTGCGTGGTTGCTGCGTTACTTTTTACGCCGTACCTGCTTAAAACGGGAGGGCACAAGGTACTATTTAAAAAGGGTGTTTGGCTGCAATGCTTGCTGATGGCCACCTTCGGCACCGCTTTGCCGATGACAATTTTTATGTTGGCCCTTAATTACACCACGCCTACTAACGCCGCCGTTTTAAACCAGTTTGAAATGGTCTATTCCCTCGTAATGGCGTACTTTTTATTGGGGGAAAAACCGACCGGGAAACAACTCTTTGGCTCGGCGCTGATTATTTTGGGCGTAGGCGTTTTGCTGTGGCAGACGGGGATGTCTGTACAGTTAAAGGGCGATTTGATGATTTTGGGCAGTCTGTGGATGTTCCAGTTAAGCCACATTTTTGCTAAAAAACTGCCCGCCGATATGCCGCCCGCTTTGATTGCGGCGGCGCGCGCTGTTTTTGCTATCCCGGTACTGGCCGTTTTGACGGGTGCGCTGTGGGCGATTCAGGGCCCGCAGTTGTTTGTTACGTCCTCAGGCATTTTGTGGGGGACCTTGGCTTTTAGCGCGGTGTGCAATTATTTTATCGGCAACACGTTTTGGTACACGGCTATCCGTAATATGCACTTGGGCAAGGCAACGGCTATTATTTTGTCTTACCCGGTGTTGACGTTTGTTTTGTCCGTCCTGCTTAAACAGGACACAGTTACGATTCACAAAGTGCTGGGTATGGTGCTTGCTATGGCGGGCGCGTATATCGTTACCGGCATTATCAAAGGAGAAAAGAAATGAAAAAACTCGTTTTATTTGACTTGGACGGCACGCTCGTAAACGCGGGCGGCGCGGGACGCACGTCTTTGCGCAAAGCCATTAAGGAACTCTACGGCGTGGAGCCGGAGTTTGACCACAGTTTAATTTCGGGCCGGACGGATTTAGATAATTTCTCCATTGTCTATTCCCTTATCAAAAAAGGCAAAAAACCCACCGCCGCCGAAATGAAGAAAATGAAGGCCAAATATTTGGAAATTTTGCCTACCGAAGTGCACGCCGTCGTCCGCTGCAAAAAGTATGACTTGGTGCCCGGCGTGGAAAAATTCTTAAAAATGCTCTCCAAGGACAAGGATGTTATCTTGGGCTTAGGAACCGGGAACTTGGAAGAGGGTGCCAAAATTAAATTGGAACCCAGCAAACTGGGCTCTTACTTCTCCGTCGGCGGTTACGGCGAAGACGGACACACCCGCGAGGAAATGCTCCAAGCGGCCGTTAAACGCGCGGAACAGAAATTTAAAACCAAACTGGAACCCGACCAAGTCTATGTCATCGGCGATACGCACCGCGACATTTGCGCCGCCAAGAACTGCGGTTTCCACAGCGCGGTACTGACTAACGGCTTTGGCGATGCGCAAAAAATCCAGCGCGCCGCGGCCGAACTGGAAACCAAAGATTTTAACGACATTACCACCTTCTGCGTGTGGCTCGGTTTAAAAACGGACCCCAAGGGCGTAAAACGCGGCAGTTATATTATGCCCGCAAGCGCGATTGAGCACGTCTTTTTCAGCCGCACGGGCATTGACGAGGACCGCCTCAAAATGCTGCGTATTAAAAAATATTCCGACCTTGAATCCGGAACCATTATGTAAGGCGGGCGCTATGGAATGGTACACCGCCGCGGATAGATTTACAGAAGCGTTAGCCTCCTCGGACCCGACACCGGGCGGGGGGGCCTCCGCCGCTATGGCGGGGGCAATGGGCTGCGCGCTTGCGATGATGGCGGTAGGCACTACGCTTAAACGCAAGGCAACGCCCGAGGATATCCGCCCCAAACTGACCCAAAGTTTAAAACGCCTGGCCGCCTTTAAAACGGAACTCAAATCCTATATTCAAAAAGACGGCGACGCTTACGCCGCGTATCTGACCGCCAAAAAACTCCCCAAAGAAGCCCCGGAAAGAGAGCAAGCCGTGCAAGATGCGCTCTTGTTTGCGGCCCGCGTTCCGGCCGATGCGGCCAGCGCCGCGCTACATTGTTTAAAGGAAGTGGAAGCCGTTAAGGGCGATATTGCCGAAATTATTATGTCGGACGTCGCCTGCGCGCGCCACCTGTTGCAAGCCTGCATTAAATGCTCGGTGGAAAGCATACGCGCCAACCTGGCGTTTATCAAAAACGAAGACCGGGTAAACGAATTAAATAAGCAGATTTCCACCTTTTTAAAGGCCTGCTGAAAGGATACGTTATGAGCGAAAAAGCCAACAAAAGAAGCGGTATGCTGGGCACCATTTACAATATGCTCCCCGGCATTGACGACGACTACGCCGCCAAACTCGTCTATACGCTGGAAAACAAAAAATCCCTGCCGCGCTTGCAGCAGGACATTGCCGACATTGCCGCCCAGTTAAGTTCCGACTCGCCGATGACAGACACGATTATTGCCAAAATTTTGTTGGACGAAATCACTATCCCGGCGGCCCTGCGCCAACTGCGCATTTACAACAACGCCACTTCTATGACCGAACTTTGCGCCGCGCTGGAAACGCCCGCCAAGGATACGGCCAAACTGTTAGAGGTGTATTCCTCGTTTTCCTCGCGCAAATATTTTGACGAGGAATTTGCCGCCGCTTTAAAGGATGTGCAAGACTCCGACTTAAAGGATGAGGAAAAAGCCCAGCACGCTGTAAACAAACTGTTGGAACAGGCCAATACGATTTTGCAAAACTCCCCTAAAACCATCCGCCAAAACCGAAAGGATATTTTTAAAATAGCGGACAAATACCATTTAACCGTTAAATTAACCGCCGAGTTGCAACTCTTATACACGCAGCCCGCCAGCATTTTGTTTAAGCCGGAATTTGACCGTCTGCACAAAGAACTCTTATCGCTCAACCCGGACGAACACCTCTGCGCTTCCTTAGCCGCGCACGCAATGCTTTGCAAAATTACGCCCAAAGACGCGCAGGACGTGGCTACATTATCCAAACTCTTAAACGGACAATTATTGGAAGAAGATTTGCTGATTATCGCCTGCCGCTATTTAAAGGTCAAATCCCCGCGCGACATTGCGGCCACCTTTGAGGCCGTGCTTAAAAAGTTGCCGCACGTTTCCAGTCCCGAAGAAAACCTGGGCCTTGCCGTGCGCGTCCTGTTGGACGGCACCGCCGACAGTTTTGATAATGCTTGCCGCCAAGCCTCGCTGGTGCGGAAAAAAGAAATTTTGCGCCAAAACCTGTCCAAAAAGGACTTATACAGCGGCTACGAATACGACCTCGCGGACCGCTTTGGCGGCAAAAAAACCTTTGTACAGTTGGAGCACGAAATGGCGGACCTGTTAAAGGCCTTGCCCCATTGCTCCGATGAAAAAGACAATAAAGAACTCGCCTGCAAGGTGCTTTTGGGCACAATGAGCCAAGAGGAAGCCGCCAAGCAGGCCCAGTACCTGCGCGACATCAAGGCCAAAACCATTACACAAGGCCTCGCGCCCGAACTGATGAAGAGTTACCTCGGCACCAAGCCTGCGGAAGAGTTACTGCAATTCTTTGACCGCTCGCTCGCGCCGTTTACGTTTTGGAAGTCGGACCGGGAAAAACATATGTTCGCCCTACGTACCTTAGTGGGGGAACTAAACGGCACCTATAACCGCCGCATTTCGCAGTTTGTGCTGGAAATGTTGGAAAACGGCTCGTCGGTGGAACTCTTAACCGATATGTTAAGCAACATCCAGCAACGTAAAACCAGCCGGGCGGAATTAGAGGAACTGTTGGAAAGTTACAAACAGGCCCGGGCCGCTTCAAAATAAAAAACTAAAAAAATACTGTTAAATTACGCGATAATTTGCTATATTTTTATCGTACCGTGTTATATTTATTTTATATAGGGTGAATACACAATGAGATATTGGGTCTATATCAATGATAAAGTAGAAGGTCCTTACGAAGAGAACAAACTGGTAACGCTTAACGGCTTTACCCCTGATACGCTGATTTGCTCGGAAAATTCCGCTTCCGGCGGCAACCAAGAGTGGGTAAAGGCATCCAGCGTGTTTGAATTTGACGCCGTTGCCGACCAACAGCCGGCTGCCGAACCCGCGCAAACGCAAGCGGCTGAACCTGTTGCGACCGCCGCTGACAATACGGCTGCTGCGGCTTCTGCCGAGCCTGCCGACGGCAAACTCTCGCTTTTATTAGAGAAATTGGAACAATTAACCAGCCAAATTACGGGCTTGCAGTCCAAATTGGACAATATGCAATCTAAACTGGACGAGGCCATCGCCACGCAAAACACCCGCAATTTGGAAACCAGCGACCACCCGGCCTATATTCCGCCGCAAGACGACGCTCGTGCCAACACCATCACCCTTACGCGCAAACCGCTTGAAGAAGAACATTTAGAATCGGACGCTATTGAAAACACGGAAAATTTGGTTTCCCAGGCGGAAAATATTGTCGCAGCGGCCAATAAAGAGGAAAAACCGCTTGATATGTTGGGCCCCGTGGACTTGGGCGAAACCAAGCACGACACGCCAACCGAAGTAACCTTAGGCTCCAAAGCCGAAGAAGCCGTGGTGCTCCGCTCCGCGCTTGATTCCTTATACGGACAAAAGCCGATTCAGACCCAGGAAGAAAAAGAAAGCACCTTCCAAGATTTGCTTACGCCCCAACAGGCCAAAATGTTAGCCAGCCAAGCCGACGCCAACAAAAAAGCCCAAGAGGAAAAAGCCAAAGAAGTTTCCGGCCTTACCGCCGAAACCGTAGAAGCGGCCCCCAAAGCGGAAGAAGCCGCCAAAGAAGCCTTCTTGGCTGAACTGGGTGCCGCCCCCAAAGAAGATGTTTTAGACCAAGTCATTAAAGAAAAAGAAGAAGAAAAGAAGGAAGCCACCTTTAAAATGGCCGCCGCGGCCGCCGCTGGTGCGGTAGCCGGGTTGGCCGCCGCCGAAGGGCTCAAACAAAAGGAAGAACAGCCCGCGCAAGGCTTTGAAACGGTGGAACAAGCCGCCGCAGAGCCGTTGCCGGAAAATAAAACCTTAGATTTTACAAACGAAGCGCCCGCGCTCTCCATTGCGGCGGATAAAGAAGAACCCGCCAAGGAAGAGCCCGTGCTTCCGGCCAACCAGTTGCCTGCGGATATGCCCGCCGATACGCCGGCCGAGCAGCCAAAAGAGCAACCGGCCGGAGCCGTGGCTCCGGCCTTTAACGGCGATTTGCCGTCCTTGGACGAAGCGGGAGCAAAACCCGCCGCTCAGGCCGACACCACCGACGAAAAAGAAGAAACGATGCAAGAACTTGTCCCGGGTGCCAAGGCCGAAAAGCCCGAAGGAGTGCTGATTACCGATGAAGACTTAAACGAAGCCTTTGCCGAGCGCGACAACCAGCCCGAACAATCGGTGGAGCAGATGTTTGGTATTGACAACAATCAACAAACCCAGCCCCAAACGCCTGCGGCGCAAGAAGAAGCCCCGGCGCAGGAAGTGCCGCAATTTAGCGACCAAACGGCTGATAAACCGCTCCCGGTAGGCAATCCCAACGATTTGACCGAAATTGAACTCAAAGAGGGTTCCACCTATTTAATTTCGGACTTTGTTCCTCCTGCCCAGGCTTCTAACGAACTGCCCAAGGAACTGACCAACTTAAACGCCAAAAAGCAAAGCGTTGACCCGAACGAGGGCAAAACCGAATTGCAGGAAATGGTAGCCCCGCTCAAACAGACCGAAAAAGAGGCCGAACCCGCCGCCGACGCACCGAAAGATGTTACGGTTTCCCAAGTGATTTTGGAAAACACCATTAAAACCAAACGAGGTGCGAAACTGGACATCAAAACGGTGCCTATGGTGCCGGAACCGGCCCAAACGGAACGTTTGCATTTTGAAGGGTTAGACGACGATATCAACACCCAGCACGATGTAAAGAGTGCCGACGTAAAGCCCTCTGGCAATATGACAAAGGCCATCGTAGGCGTAGTGGTTGCCGTAGTATTGGCCGCACTCATTTATGTAATGCTGGCGTTTATGAACTTAATCCCGGCGCAGTTTAACCTGCTTGCCGATAAACAGCAACCTACCCAAACGGTAACGCAGAGCGCTGAAATGGATGAAATGTTGGGTAACCAGCCCCAGCAGGCCGCCACGGTAAATGTGGCGCAGCCTGCCGCAAATCCGCTTGATACGGTATTGAGCGACGTGAAGAACTATCCGTTGATGAACGGCTACACGTTACAGCAGTTTATTGAAGCCAAGCACCCGGCCGCCAAGAATTTAATTACCTGGGATATTTCCACCGCCGTGGACCCGGACAATTATTCCATTTTGGTAAAGGTTCCGCCGGAGAATCCGCAGAGTTTCAAAATCTCTTACCGCTTTAACTATAACGCGGTAACCAAAGCGTTGGACCCGACCATTTCCGACGCCAAAAACCTGTTAGATTCCGCAAACCAAGGCGCGATGCCCGCCCAACAAGCGGCCCAGCCGTACCAAGGCCAATAAGCCTTTTAAAAGTAAAAAATACCCCTGCCAACGCGGGGATATTTTTTTATGTACTTTTTACGGTACGCGAATAGATATTCTTTCATTAAAATGGCTCGTAGAGCAGGCCACACCTTGCAGGCCGCACCCTAGCGGGCCGCACATAGCGGATTAATAAAAAAGCCCCAAGGAAAATCCCCGGGGCTAAAACAATCAAAAGCACTACAAGTTATTTGGCGGCATCCTTAATCACGCTTTCCAACACGTGGAAGGCCTTTTCCGCCCAATTCATACTCACCCACTCATACGGGCCGTGCGGATTTTCGTACCCCGCAAAAATGTTGGGCGTAGGCAATCCGCGCAAAGAGAGTTGGGAGCCGTCCGTCCCGCCGCGCGCCTGCGTCAAGCGGTAGGGAACCTGGTTTTCCTTTAAGGCTTTTTCCAACAAATCCATAGACTGCGGATTTTTCTTTAAAATATCACGCATATTGCGGTATTGTTCCTTGAACTCCACCTCAATTTTGGCCGCCGGATATTTTTTTCTCTTTTCTTCTACGAGGGCGGTCAAATCCTTTTTAAACTGCTCAAATTTCGCCAAATCGTGCTCGCGGACGATACCTTGCACGCAAGCGGTATCCAAGGCGCCGGTAATGTCTTTAAACAGCACAAAGCCGTCCTCGCCGTCCGTAGTTTCCGGCAGTTTGTCCTCCGGCCAGGAGGAAATAATATCCGCCGCAATACGCACCGGGTTCGCCATAAAGCCCTTGGCTGAACCGGGGTGGCAGGATTTGCCCGTAATATTAATGGTTACAGTATCGGCGTTAAAATTGCCGCAGTCAATATCGCCCAAGGTCGCGCCGTCAATGGTATAGGCGAAGTCAGCCGCGAATTTCTTCACGTCAAAATAGGCGATGCCCGTACCCGTTTCCTCGTCAATGGTGAACGCGGCCTTTACCGGGCCGTGTTTAATTTCGGGGTGCTGCAACAGGTACTCACCCAAAGACATAATAACGGCAATGCCCATTTTATCGTCGCCGCCAAGCAAAGAATTGCCGTCTGCGGTAATGATAGTGTCGCCCTTGCAAAGTTTCAAATTAGGGGCGGTTTCGGGCGATAAAAACATCTTTTTATCCGCGTTGATAGTCAGCGTACCGCCGTCATAATTTTCGTGAATTTGCGGGCGGATGTTGGCGCCGTTGTAATCGCAAACGGTGTCCATATGGGCAAAAAGACCAATCGTCGGGGATTTTTTATCGGTATTGGCCGGGATAAGCCCGGTTACAAAGCCGTATTCGTCCACCTCTACTTCGGCAAAGCCGATTTTGCGCATTTCGTCCGCCAATTTATGCGCAAAGGAAATTTGGCTGGACGTGGTGGGGGTTACGTTGCTGGTGGGGTCGCTGGTGGTCTCCACCGCCACATAACGGGCAAAGCGGTTGTAAATGGTTTGTTGCAAAGGATTCATAAAATTCTCCATAAAAGGGTTAATTTATTATACAATTTATTATCTTGTGATTTGGGAGGATTAAATGAAGAAACTGTTTTTATTTATTCTTTGCGCGGGTATGCTTGCCGCGTGCGCCTCGGTAAAGGAAGCGCAAAACGTAGCCAACTGTCAGTTCGCCTTAAAGAGCGTGGAACTGACGGATTACAATTTAACCTCGTTCGGCTTTGACGTGGTGGTAGCCATCACCAACCCCAATAAAACCGAAGCCGCCACGGTAAAACGCTTTGAAGGAGTATTAACTGCCAACGACGATAAAATGGCCGACGTTACGCTAAAAGATGTGCGCATTGAACCGCGCGCCACCAAGAACGCCAAGGCCAAAATCACGGTGCCGATGTCGGCCTTTAACAGCAAGTTATTAGGGCTTATCAGTATGGGCAGCGGCACGCTGGACTACCACTTAACGGGCACGATGTATTTTGACGGCCCGCTGGGGACGGAAATCCCGGTACCTGTGGATATCGGCCGTTACGGCAGTTACAACATTACGGACTAGAAGGAGGGGGAGTTCCCTCCCGGATTAAAAAAAATTCATCTGTTTTTGGAACCGTATGCAGAATACGGAGAGCCGCCGAAAGCGGCACAGAAACGCTCCAAAAACAGCCGATTAAGGAGTGAAGCAAGCGGCCTAATTACCCGCGCGGTTCACTCCTAGCGTTTGCCGCCCGAAAGGGTGGCAAACCACGGCTGTTATATGCTTGGGTTAGCGTTTCTGGCTCAAATATAGCAGCCGTTTTTTTGCGTCAATTTTCCAAAAACAGTTTATAAAGGAGAAACTTATGCAAACAAAATCATCCGGCTTCACGCTTATTGAGTTGTTGGTTGTTGTACTTATCATAGGCATTTTAGCCGCCGTCGCCCTACCGCAGTATGAAACCGCCGTTTTAAAGGCGCGCTTGGGCCGCTTAATGCCCAATGTGCGTACTATCAAAAACGCCGTAGAAGCCTATTATATGGCGACGGGCTCTTATAACCAAGCCCAGGATTTAGAATCGCTGGATGTAGGGGGCTTAAACGGATGTGCCTCCAACACGGCGGGTCATATGCATTGCAGTGATTACTGGGTAGATATCTCTTCGGGCGTAATCAATCGGGCCGGAAACGCGGTAGTAGGGTTTGCCGGGAAATATGGTACGCGCAATATCCCGTTAGCCTACGCAATGTATTACGACAATTCTCCTTACCCGGGGCGTATTGAGTGCTGGGCGCAATCCACCAATGCGGCGGCCGTTGCGGCCTGTAAAAGTATGGGGGGAACGCCCGCCGAGCAAAACCTCTCCCACTCCCAACCCTACGAAATGGGTACACCTATTGATATTTTTATTTTGCAACAGTAATGGAAAACCCCCGGTAAAAATATTTACCGGGGGGGTTCATACCAAACAATTTTTAGAATATTTACATCAAAATCAGCCGTAACACCCACGACGAGAAAAACGCCATACAAAGCGTTAAGGCTATCACTCTAAACGTGTCCTTCCAGCCACTCTCGCGCAGCATTACAAAGAACGTCGCCACGCACGGCAAGTACATTGCCATAAACACGCACGCCACGACCAATTCTTGCGGCGGCAGGTTAAACGGCTGTAACAAGGCGATAGACACGTCCTTGCGCAAACAGCCCAAAATCAGCAAAGGAGTTGTGTCCGCGGGCAAGCCCAAAATGTGCTCCACAGGGTAGCGCGCAATTTTGGCAATCCAGTTTGTCAGGCCGGAAAGTTGCATTAAATCCACAAACAGCACACCCACCAAAATAAGCGGCAGGGCATCGCCCAAGTATTCCTTCATACGAATCCACAACTTGCGCAGCAAAGGCCGCCATTGCGGAATTTGCCACGAGGGAATTTCCATAAACAGTTCAGGCGTTTCGCCCTTCATCAGTTTATTTAAAATCGTCCCCGCCAAAATACCGTTTACAAACAGGGCGAAAAATACAATCAGCATATATTTTAGGCCGTAGGGGGACAAAATGGAAATAATCATTGCGGTTTGGGAAATACACGGCGCCAGCACCAAAATAAGCGCCAAGGCAATAATGCGTTCGCGGCGGGTTTCCAACACGCGGATACCCATTACCGCCGGAACCTTGCACCCAAAGCCCAACATAATGGGCAGAGAGCCGTACCCGTGCAGGCCAACCTTGTGGAGCAAACTATCCAAAAGCACAGCCAGGCGCGGCAAGTAGCCCAAATCGCCCAAGAAGCCCAACAGCGCATAGAACGCCAACACATAGGACATTACGTCAATAAGCGCAATATGCAAGCCGTCAGTCAGCACGCCGAAATAGTTTTCGCCGCCGTCGCCCAGCAGGAGCATCCCAAACGCGTTGTCTTTAATCGCGCTGAAAATATGCTCCAAGAACGGAACGTAATAATTTTCATACAGCGGGTCCAACAGGTCAATAATATTTTCACCCACAAAACGGACCAAAAAGAACGACAGAATAAGCACACACAGCGCAATCGGCAGGCCTGTTACAGGCGTGGTCGCCCAGCCCTGCAAATGCTCCAAAAAGGACGCGTGTTTGTGCTTAATGGTTTGCACCTTTTGGATAATGCGGCCGATAATGTGCCATTTTTCTTCCGGGTCGGCGGGAATATTCAAACTGCTCAAAACGGCTTCGTGCGAAGCAATCCGCGCCGCTTGATAGGAAAGTTCCTTTAAGCCCTCGCCCGTCGTGGCGACCGTGGGGATGACCGGGATGCCCAGTTGCTTTTCCAGTTCCTTTACGTTAATTTGAATCCCTTTGCGCACAGCTTCGTCATACTTGTTTAACAGAAGGATAACGGGCTTTTTAAGTTGCATAATTTCCAACAGGAAATACAGGTTGCGCTCCAAGTGCGAAGCGTCCGCCACGCATACGATAAAATCGTACTCCAATTCTTTAAACAGGTTATGTTTTTTGCCTTCCAATACCCACTCTTCTTCCAAGCGGTAGAGGCCGGGGATATCAATGATATCGTAGGACTCACCGTCAAACACAGTTTGCCCGTAGTTTAGGCCCACCGTCGTACCCGGAAAGTTGGAGGAGATAATGCCGATACCCGTCAAGCGCGAGAAGATAAGACTCTTGCCCACGTTGGGGTTTCCGGCCAACAGAAAGGTATTCTTTTTAGCGGTTACGATAATTTTTTTAGCAGTTTCGCGCCCGAGAGCAACCTCGGTGCCCGAAACGCTGACAACCACCGGGCTGGACCCGGGTTTGCGGGTAATAAATTGTCCGCGGACGATCCCCATAGCCGCTAATTTTTCGGCCATTTTGCCATCCGTTTGAATCTCTTTAATCTGGGCGGTATTGCCCGGTTTTAAAGAGTATAAAGTGCGGGAAGTTTCTTTTTCCATAAAAGTTAGTTTTTCCTTACTTTTATATTTTACCAAAACCGCCCTATGAATACAAGGCTGCACTTCCGACGGGCGGGGGAACCCCATACCCGCCGCCAAACAATTTTGGTATAATTTATATACAAACTTAACCTAATAGGAGACTTATTTTATGGCTTATAAAGTAAATCCGGATGTTTGCATTAACTGCGGTGCTTGCGAATCTTCTTGCCCCGTAGCCGCCATCAGCGAAGTGGACGGCAAAAGACACATTGATGCTTCCAAATGCATTGAATGCGGTTCTTGCGCCGGCACCTGCCCGGTGAGCGCCATCGCTCTGTAAGCGCTGCGCGAGCAGGGCAGAACTTGCTCCCGCAGTCCGCAGGACCCCGGTGAGCGTGATTGCTCTGTAATTTGGCAGTTGAACCAAATACTTGTGTTTTAAAAACCCGCACTTTTACGAGTGCGGGTTTTTATATTGTTGTTATTGTTTCTTTATTTAATAACACCAGATCCCCGAGCGCTCCGCGCCGGCATACCCTCGGGGATGACAACTTTATGAAAAAAACAGGGACACGCTCCGTGTTGGGCAACTTTCAAAAATGCTGGCATAAACAAGCACTTTCCGCTTCTAGTTGTTCTGCGGGTCTTGCCCGCATATAAAAGGCGTATAAGGCGGAGGAGTATTTTTACTTGTTTGAGCCTGGTAAGGCAAGTTGTAAAAATACCCGCCGTTACTGCCTTTTATGGGCGCCGACCCGCTGGTCTTTTTGGTTCTTTTTCTCCCACGAGAAAAAGAAAAAATAAATTTTGATACTTTCCTTCAAAAAAAGTATATAAGTTATTAAAGAAATCTTTTTGCTTGGTTTTTCTGTTTAGAAAACAAAAAATAAAGAGCCGGGGGATGTGCCCGGCCCTTTTGTTCAGAACCGTTCGGGGGGTAAATCGAAAGGTTCTGGGGGATAAATCCGTCGGCCTTTACTGGCCTTTATACTAACTATAATACAACCTAGTACAAAAAAAAGCAAGTCCTATGTTAAAAATTTAGCATTATTTAGATATAATTCTTTCAGATTACCTAAAAACACCCCCTTCCGTAAAAAAATTTAAAACTTTTCCCTCTGCATTGGTTATAATATAATAGTTGGAGGGAGGTTATATATATGAAAAAACTAGGACTCATTTTTGTCTTCACACTAGCCGTCAGTCCGCTTGTGGCGCAAAACGCCGACAGCCAAGACGACTACTACACAGGGTATGAAGGCGTGGTCTTGGGTGAACGCACCCCGCGTTCCGCCACCGACGCCATCGCCCAGCAAGCCACGCAAGTCCCCGGCGATATTTACCGCGGAACCTTGTTTGGCGCCGAACAAAAGAAATACGAAGGCGACACCTTGGGCAACCGCCCGCGTGCCAAGACCAAATACGTCTATGATACGTCCTTGGTCCGCGCCGTCAAAATCAGCGACGTGGACCGCGTGCGCACGCTGATGTACGCCAACGTAAACGTAAACGAAAAAAACTACGCAGGGATTACGCCGCTTACCATTGCCGCCGAAAAGGGCAATATGGAAATTATCAAAATGCTCGTGGAAGACGGCAAAGCCGTTGTAAACGATACGTCCAGTTATGGCGTAACGCCGATTATTTCCGCCGCGGCCGCAGGCAATACCGAAGTGGTGGCCTACCTCGTCAAACACGGCGCCGATGTAACCGCCAAGGACGATTTGGGCAAAACCGCCCTTATTTACGCTTCGGGCACGGACAACGCCAAATTGATTTCTAACTTAATCGCACTTGATAACACGGCGGTAAATCTGCCCGACAACGCGGGTAACACGCCCCTTATTTATGCGGCGCAAAAAGGGTTAAACAACAATGTAAAGGTCCTTTTGTCTCACGGGGCTATGGTAAATTACCGCAACCCGGCCACGGGGCTTTCCGCCCTTTCCGCCGCGGCGGCCGAAGGCCATAGCGACACTGTCCGCCTGCTCGTCCGCACCGGTAAGGCCGATGTAAATATTGCGGACCTTTCCGGCCGCACGCCGATTTTCTACGCCGTAGAACAAGGGCAGGCCGATACGCTCCGTAATTTACTTTCCTTGGGTGCTGACGTAAACGCCAAGGATAACAACGGCGTAACCGCGTTAATGCGCGCCTCTTCCAAAAACCAGCAAGAGTGCTTGAACATTTTGCTCAAACAAAAAGGCATTAACCCCAACGAAAAGGATTTTCAAGACCGCACCGCTATCGTTTATAGCGTTTACGCTACGGACGTGGCCCCCGCGCAGGCGCTGTTAAAGGCGGGTGCGGACATCAATTCGCGCGACCGCGAAAACAACACGCCGCTTTTGTCGGCTATCAAGGCTAAAAACGACAAGACCGCCCTATTCCTCATCCAGCAAGGGGCCGAAGTCAGCGCCGCCAACAATAATGGCGAAAACGCTTTTACGCTTACGGACCAATATTTGCCGAACTCTTTAACGGCTAATGTATTGGGCGTTAAAAAGGCCGAGGTTGTTCAACAGGCCTTGCAAATCCAGGCGCAAAAGCAGGCCGAAGTGCAAGAATTGGAAAACCAACTTGCGCAAGACGAAGCCCGCGTACAGCAGATAAAAGAGGAAGAACTGGCCCAAGCCAAGGCCGCGGCCGAAGCAAAAGCCGCCGAGGTCCGCGCGCAAGTGGAACAAGAATACCAAAACGACCCGGAATTGGAACGCTTGCAAAAACAGTTGGAAGAAGCCAGAGCGCAAAAGGAAGCGGCTATGGAAGAAGAAATCAACCGCCGCTTAACGGCCGCTGATACGCAAGTAACCGAAGCCGCCGCCGAGGTGAAAGCGCAGAGCGAAGAAGCCGTGCAAAAAACGCAGGCCGCCACAACTGCCGCCCAAACCAAGGCCAAAGCGCAAGCCGTAAAAGCCAAGGCTACGGCAAACAAGTCTAAAACCAATGCCACCGCCAAAAGAAACACGGCCAAACGCCGCGCCACGCAGGCCCGCAGAAATGCGGCCGCCCGCAAAACGGCTGTAAAAAAATCTGTTGCTAATACTCAGGCGGCCGCCAAAGCCACGGTAGATGCCGCCACGGTCAAACCGCAGGAAGTAAATATGGCGGACGTACTGTAAATAAGTTTTAGATATGTGAAACTCCCTAGGCTTATGCCTAGGGAGTTTTTTTAATAATCAAAATCTTTTATAGCCTGCCACCCATAAGATTTTAACCTATCACAAACTGATTTTCCAATAGAATCAAAATAGCCGCATTTTCTATTCCAATCCGTTTCAACTTTTTCAGAGTATAATACATAATACAGAGTACCGCCATTACGATACGCATATATTACGACTGAATCACTACTCATATCTGCAGAATAAGAAAAATAATTACTCTTGCAACCGTTATCTACAGGAACGCAAGATATATCAACATCTAAACTTTCGGTAGCAGGAACTCCTTCTGCTGGCAAAAAAGAGGCCTCTTTAAAACCATTGTTCAAAATCCATAGATCCACTGATTTTTCAAGTATTGAAAATATATTGACCGCTTCTGTGGCGCGCGCTCTTTCAACCGCCTTGTTGTATTCCGGCAGGGCTACCGAGGCCAAAATGCCAATGATTAAAACAACTACGAGGAGTTCAATTAAAGTAAAGCCACGGCTAACGACCCAAGATGTAAATCCTGAAACCCTGCGGGCCGCCCGTTCAGGATGACCTTCTTTTTTCATAAAGTTGTTATCCCCGAGTGTTTGGCGGCCCGCTAGGGCGCGGCGCGGAGCACACAGAAATCCGTTGTTGTCGTCGTCATCCCAGGCGTGGACCTGGGATCCAGTCTGTTTATTAGAGAAACTCTTTGTTTTATTTCTGGATTCCGGGTTCCCGCCCGTATGCGGGCCCCGGAATGACAACAAAGATAACGGCAGTTCCCCGAACGCTCCGCGCCAGCAATTTCTCGGGGCTGACAAAGCATTCCAGTCTCTTAATAAGCCACCTAATCGGCCCATACACGCGTTTTTCATTATACCCACCATTTTTGGCTACAACTCAAAATTTATCAAAAAAAAACGAGTCAAGCCCCTTCTAAAATACCCAGCCAACAAAGAGTATAAAAACAAAAACCCCGCTTAAAAAAGCGGGGGAAAATTAGTAAGCAACCAAGCGCACAAATTAACGAGGTTGCGCTTTGCACCAAGTTAAAAAGGCTTGCCATTTTTGGTACACGGAAAGAGCCGTCTCCGCCGTCATTTTTGGCGCAAAGGTGCGCGGAGTATCCGCCGGGGGCTCTTGCAACGGATCGCCCATATAATCAGCCGCCAAGCGTGCCGCACCCAAGGCTGTGCTTTCGGGCTCGTCGCTTAGCGTCAGCGGAACTTGCAACAAATCCGCCTGAAATTGCATTAAATAGGTGTGGTGCGTAAGCCCGCCCGATACCGCCACCGGCCCGCTAACCGCCACTTTATTGGCCCGCAAATAGGCCACAATGTCGGCAAGCAAAAATGCAATGCCGCGCACGGTTCCGGCCACCCAATCGGCCTTTTGGGTAAGGGGGGACAAACCCGCCGCTACGGGCGACAAAGAAAAATCCCAATACGGCGCGCCCAGTCCACCCAAAGCAGGCAGCAGGCACACCGGGGCCTTGGAAGAAGCGCATAAGCCGTCCAGTTTTTTATCGTCTATGGAAAGCCCCTGCGCTTTTAGCCATTGTAGCGCGCTTCCCGCCGCATTGACGGGGGCTTCTAATAAATAATCACTTTGCCCGGCCTTACAGGACGCTGACAAAGATGTTAGCACGCCCGGCAAAACAGCCCTTTCTTCGTGCCCCACATTATGGAGTAAAAACGCGCCCGTTCCGTAATTAATAAGCGTATGCCCGGCCTTCAACCGGCCCCACGCGGCGGCCTGCTGGTCGCCCGCACACACGCAAAGGGGGATTTGTACCTGCTCAAATTCGTACGCTCCGTAATCTGCCGCACTCGGGCGGAGTTCCGGCAACGATTTAAACGGCACGCCAAAGGCCCTGCACAGGTCCGCGTTCCACATTTGCGTGCGGATATCCAAAAGAAGCGTCCGCTGGGCAAGCGTAGCATCTGTGGCAAAGGTTTTACCTCCCGTTAAATGCCAAATAAAATACGAGGGAACCGGCCCAATAAGCAAATTGTTTTCAGATAGCGCCTGCTTAACCGCCGGGCAATTTTTAAAACACCAGGCAATTTTGGGGGCGGAAAAATACGGCGTTTTATATAGTCCCGTTACCGTGTGGATTTCCGGCTGGCTGACGGGGGCGTTTTCCGCTTCCGCCGCCGCGCGGCCATCCTCCCACGTGAGCACCGGGGCCAAGGCTTCGCCCGTTTGCTTATGCCACAAAACCACCGTGGAACGCTGACCGGCCACGGAAATACTGCGGACATTTTGCGGCCCGACTTGCATTAAAAGGGAATTTAAAACGTTTTTCTGCGCGCGCAGGAGTTCGGCCCCGGCATAATAAGAAAGGCCGTTTTGGGGGCGTTTTGGCGCAAGCGCAAGGCTTTTGTGCGCCACGGCTTGCCCCGCTTGGTTAAAGGCCAAGGCGCGGCAAGAGGACGTACCCAAATCCAGCGCAACAAACAGTTTTCCGCTCATTGGTTGGCCTCACCCGTTTGAGGCTTATACCAGCGGTTTTCTTTGAGCAGCGTATAGGCGGCCTTATCCAAAGAAAGCAAAGTTTCTTCGGCCTTTTTGGTATCCATACCGGGCGTGGCGGATAAAATCTTTCCACCGCTGTGGCGCATTTCACCGTCTAGGGTAATAAGGCCAATATTTACGCCCTCGGACACCAGCGCCACCCGCTCCAAGGACGTATCAAACATATCCCGCCCAAAGGCCGTATAAGCGGGCGTAAGGCCCGTCAAACGGTAGAGCGTGGGAATTAAATCTAATTGCGAAACGATTTGCTTGGCTTCCCGCCCTTTAAACAGTTTCGGCGCATAAATAACCAGCGGAATACGGAAACGGTTTTTTAACGAATCGTCCGCCGGGCCGCCCGAGGTATGGTCCGCCACAAAGACAAAAATGGTATTATCAAACCAGCCGTCCTCTTTGGCGCGCTTTAAAAATTCGCCGATAGACCAATCGGCAAATGAAAGCGTATTTAAGAATCCGTGTTCCCACGAATCGTACGGGTATTTATCAAATTGCGGCAAGGTGGAGGCAAACGGTTCGTGCGTAATGCCCGTAAACACCATACCCATAAAATTCTTTTCTTGGCGGTTTTTAATTTTATCCGCCGCGAACATTAAGGCGTCATAATCGTAACCGAAGGGGGCGCGGTCCTTGTATTTTAACAGTTCGGGGATGTTCTCCCAGCCGTAACTGTCCTTTACGCCTAGGTACGAAGCCAATGCGCACAGGCGGTACGAATCGCGGTGCGAGGTCTGCGCAAAAAAGGTGTAATAGCCCGCCTGCGAAAAATGCTTCGGCATAGGGGAAAACGAAGTTAGTTCCAACCCGTAGCCAAACATCGGCAGCCCAGGCACCAGCGGCACACCCGCAAACACCGCCGCAAAGCCAAAAATACTGCGCAGGCCCGCCGCATAGGCGTTCGTAAAGTTTACGCCGTTTTTTAAAATATCGTCAAATACCGGGGTTGCGCCAAAGTTTTGGCCGGATAAACCGTCCACATAATACGGGTGCCAACCTTCCAAAAGCACAATCATTACGTTGTAATCTTTGGCAAGCGGTTTATCGTCCGGCTGGGCTTGGCGCATTAAGGGATAGTTTTCGTCCGGCACGGTTTCGTCCGCGGCTACAAAGCGTTTTTGCGTAAGTTCCAGGGCTTTATCCGCCGGGAACGCGTTAGAAATTTCCATTGCGCCCTTTCTGCCCACCTGATAGGCCGTAAACGCGCCGTTTAGCGTAAGCGCCGCTCCGGCGGGGGAAGCGGCATAATTATACACGTCAGCCACGCCCAAGGACTTGCCGCGCCCGATGTGTCCGCGGATGCCTAAAAAGGTAAGGAGCACAATTAAAAACAAAATTTCACCCGTGCGGATTTTGCTAAAACGGTTGGCCTGAAAATGCTTATCCGTATAGCGGCACACCGCGCGCACCGCCCACGCAAAACCGCCCAACAGCATAATAAGCGGCAGCCAAACCTGCGTAAGCATATACTTTAACACATAGCCCCAGTCGTTGGCCACCTGCACGATTTCCTCGGCAATGTGGCGGTTTACCTTGGGGAAATAAATCAAATCGCCGATTAAAAAGCCCGCCGCCAAAATCAGTTCGGCCAGTAATACGCCTACCCAAAATTTTACCCAACCGCGCCCGCGCACGGGCAAATTGAGCAAGAACAGCACCGGCCCCATAAAAAGGGCTATGACGGAAAAATCAAAACGGAGCCCATTTAAAAAGGCGGAAAAAATCTCCGCCCCGGATAACGCGCTGAAAAAATCGCGGTTTAACAAAAAAAGTGCCGCGCGGGCCACGGTAAACAGCAGGGCCGCCGCCAGCACGGTAAAGAAAGACCACTTCAAGCGAAAATCCGTTTTTTGTATCATACTATTCCGCCTTGGTTAAATTTAAGTTGATGTCCTCTTCTTTTTTGGCAAATGCCTGCAATTTGGCCTTGGCCTCCGCCGGGACGGACGCATCCGTCAATAGCCCGGCCACCGTGCTTTGCGTAGGCACCAGCACCTTGGCCAGCAATTTTAATGTGCGCAAAAGTTCCACTACTTTCTCTTTATCGGTAAATTCCAACTTTTCCACGCGGGAAAGTTCGGCCTTGTATTGCTTGCCGAAATGACGTTCAAAATTGTTTTTGCGCATTAGTGAAATGATTTCCTTTTGCAAGGCCTTGGCTTCGTCCAACAACGCCCCGCAACGGTCAATTTTTTCGCTCAAAATTTCCTGCTCGCTCTTGGGTTGTTCGGCCGGGGCGGGCGTTATTTTGCGCGCCGCAAAGCCCGTCGGCCCGGTGTATTCCTTACCCGTAAACACGGGGCAGATGTTGCGGTAATCACACCAGCGGCACTGGTTTTCGCCGGGAGTGGGAGCAAAATTGCCCGCGCGGATATTGTCCGCCACCTTCAAAACGCCTTGCCAAAATTCAAAAATTTCCTTGTCCTCGGCGCGTTCAAACGTCATTTCGTGCAAGGTGGGCAAATGGTAAAAACTCAGTTGCGCCACGCGGATTTCCTTTACACCCGGGTCCTTTTGCTGGACGAGCGCACGGATGGCGGGGGAGTTTTCAGCCACTTTTTGGTACATATACAGTTGGTCCGGCTCGCGCTGGACAGTTTTGCCCGTTTTATAGTCCAAAATTTTAATCTTGCCGTCGCCCAAATAGTCCATACGGTCCAAAATGCTAATCAGGCTCATCCCGTCAATATCCAGGGTACTCTTCATTTCCACGGACAGCGGATGTGCAAAGGTGGCCGCGTTTTTGGCGTAATAGGACTCAATAATCCGCCGACCTTCGGCATATCCGGCCAGTTCCTTTTCAAGCGACGAGTAACCCTTTTGCTCGTAAGTGGTTTTATTCCAATGGTTTTCAAAAAACACCAACGCTTCCGATAAGGTAGGGAAAACCGGGTTCGCCGGGTTATAAATGTACTCCATTACCTCGTGCAAAGCAGAACCGAACGCAAAGTAATACTTGGGTTGCTCGGGCAACATATGGACGTAGCGGAATTTGTACTTCTGCGGGCATTCCTTATACATCCCCATTTTAGAATAAGAAAACGATAAATTTCTGGCCATAAAATACTCCCAAAATGCAGTTAGTTTATTTTACCATTTTACAGAGCCAAACGCCGCTAAAAAGCACTTTTTGGATAATCCCAGCACGCCACAAAAAAGCCCCGCATTAAGCGGGGCTTTTTAAAACTATTCGGTTAGTTAAAACCAATTCTGCGGCGGGGAGCCTCTTCCTTGACCGTGGAGGGCAAGCGGACTTTTCCACGCAGGTATTTTACAAAGTCCGTTTTAACCGGGTAAGTATCCAACTTGGCGGCTACCAATGTTAAAGCGTCTTTGTATAAGGCGGGATAAAGGTTCATTAAATCCACCAAATCCGCCGCGGCTTGGGCCGCTTGTTTGGAAAGTTTCGCCAGTTCGCGGTCAGCCTTTTTCACTTGGTTGCGGTAAAAGCGTTTTTCCATTTCCGTTTCGCTAATCGCAACTTTTTTGTTGGCAGCCAGTTTTACCTCTTTCAACTGGGTAATAGTTTGTTCCATAAAGCCTAACTTTTTGCCAAGCGCCACCGCGAGCATATTTACCTCTTCGGGTAATTCCTCATATTCGGGAACTAAGGCCACCACTTCGCGGAAGAAAGCGGGGGACATATCGGGGTATTCCGTCGGCTTAGCCGATTCGGAGAGCATCCCCGGGATGTTAGCGTCTTTTTTAGGCAGAAAATTCGGATTGCGTTCTACCAGCAACCTTTCGCCCCATTGGGCTTGCGATTTTAGGGCGCGTTCGTTAAGGCTGGCAATCAAGGCAGCCGTTTCTGCTTCTAATTTTTCCAGCACCAGCAAGCGTTCTTGCGCAGCAAGTGAAGCATCCGTTAGAATCTGGGCCACTTGTTGGCTGTATACTTGACGGGCAATATCCAAAGAACGGCTGACCAAGGCATATTGCTGTTTAAGCACTTTGCTGGACACGCGCGGCGCCGCAGGTACGCGGGTTTTAAACGCGGTAGCAACTTTTTTTACTTGTTTTGCTGCAACGACAGGAGCTTTACCGGCTTGGGCAGAACCAGGAACTGCCAAACCCAGTAACAGCAGGGCTAATACGAGTTGTTTCATTTTAGGTACTCCTTCTTTTGTTGTCAGTTTAATTCGGGTACACCTTCACTATACCAAGTTATACCCAAAAAATCTACTATTTTTTACGCAAACACCCTATAACATTTTTAATAGCATAGTTTTTCTTGTTCAAAATGAACAGGGCCAAAAGGCCTAATTACGCATAGGTCTTTGGGCCTAGATAGAAAAAATAGGGGAGAAAGGGCACAAAATAGAGATATCAATGCGGGTATTTATGCTGACAATTTGCTGACAACGCTACTGCTTTACAGGTCCGTTATTTCCGCTTATTGCAATTACGGTTTTACGACGACAAAAAAGGGCTTTTTAGTAACTTTCGCGGCTTTGGGGGCAAATAAAAAACCCGCTTCCGCGGGTTCTATATTTACCTTTAAGGTCATCGGCCACTAGTCGCCTCGTTGACCCTCGGCGCTCGCGGCCCCGCCTCGCCATACTCGCCTTTCGGCCCCTGGCCTCAAACTCGTATAAGGCTCCGGCTTTCGCTTCCTACCGCCGCATAAAGCAGTTTATGCGGCTTTGGGGGTAAATAAAAAACCCGCTTCCGCGGGTTCTATATTTACCCCCAATAGGAATCGAACCTATATCCCCTGCTTAGAAGGCAGATGCTCTATCCATTGAGCTATGGGGGCGCAAATCTTTTTATATAGATTATTTTACAAAAAATTCACGCAAGTTTCAAAATTTTTCTTGCAGTCTAGGGCAACCGATAGGATGTACTGCTGCCACTAACCAGCGTGCCACCCATACTTTTGCAAACACGGTGAGCCAAGGAGGAAGAAGTATTAACAACACAATGCCGCTCCCCTGCATAATTGGGACTATGCTCTAAATACTGTAAATAGGAAATAGTCAGCACTCCATTTAAATACACCCGCCCATCTATGCGGTCTTGTCCATTAGTTGTATGCCAATGCGCCCCAGCATTGTAATCGTACCAAATATTTCCGCAATTCAAGCGGCCCTGCCCTATTTGTCTGCACCCATTTACGTCCGAAATATCTAGGAGCGTAATGTCATCCGGCGCGTAGGCTCCGTTGGCTAAATAATACACCTCAGCCGCGTTGGCAATGGTTTTGACGGTGGCCATTGTGCTGGACAGACGGCTTTTTAACACAGCCACCTGATACTCCGGCACCGCCACCGCCGCCAAAATGCCGATAATGAGAACAACGACTAATAGTTCAATAAGGGTAAATCCACTGCTAACAACCCAAGATGTAGATCCTGAAACAAGTTCAGGATGACCTCCTTTTTTCATAACGATGTCATTCCCGAAGGTCGTAGTCGGAAATCTGTCGTTTTCCTTTTTTAATAAAAACAGATCCCCGACAGAAACCTTCGGGG